>RCUL01000121.1_pt1 | contig 75757 bp, 89 predicted proteins | sample 2167521 | NCBI WGS metagenome assembly RCUL01 (sample SAMN09932745, study PRJNA488358) | compost metagenome | feature: garden; material: soil; isolation source: compost soil in acetic acid-enriched culture | place: Germany: Experimental Botanical Garden Goettingen | collected 2016-01-27
CACATGTACCCGCTGTGGCCAAAGCAACATTTCTTTCATGTAGCCTGAATTGCCAAGGTAAAAGCCTTGCTCATAATAATTGCTTTGTCCCTCAAGGTTATCACCAATGTTTTCAAGCTCATCTTCAGTTAAGCCTTGTGATCCTTGTGGGAATCCCCCACCACCAAAAACCACATATGATTGATATGGATAGGCTGATGTAGGCAAACCTAGGGAAGTCATGTATTTATTGTATTGAACACTAACAGTTTGATTATTGGTACCGTGCTTTACACGCATGGTTCCATATACGCCACCTTCGTTTTCTCCATATAAATTCGGTTTTTCGATATAAATCATCTCACCATTAGATTTATATGAAATACGTTTGTAAGCGACCCAGCCTCGTTTATCAAAATTAATATTCACCAATTTATCAATTGGATTGCCTATAAAGAGTAAAAAATTAGAAAAATACTTATATCCAATTGTCTGTTTACTGCTTCCGCCCATTCTTTACATACTCCACAACTTGCTGCGCCATTGCATCATTAGTTTGTTCAACAATTTCGATATCGATGCCGTTTTCAAGAAAGTCAGACCAGTCCCAACCTTGAGCCAAAAAAAATGCCCGCGATCCGCGAGCACACATTTTGGCTTTTCGTAAATCAGGCATGTAAATCTTCATTTTTTACCGCCCTTTGATTTAATTGCTTTGGTTTGCTGCCCCCACATATGAGTAATGTTCCCATACATATGTGGGCTTCCAGCTATATCACTGAATGAAGTCCCTTCATCAGCAATCGTCCCATCTAGCTGATTGGCAGATTGATTGTTTTTCTTCTGAGCTTTACGCATAGCTTGGTAGCTATAGGCAGCAGTGACTACAAACAGCGCCAGCATGGCGTATATCACCCAGGGTGCAATAACCATTCGACAACCTCGCTTACTTAATCAATTGCGTATAAATTGGATTACTATTTGCAATATGTTGGTGTCCTGCAAATCTGTGCGAGTTATTTAGCTTCTCATGGCATGTCTTAATGGACTGATCACAACCAGGTACAACAGGAAAGATATCCCCCACCACTAAACCAAAATGTTGACGGTACAACGTGAAGGTATTCACAGTGCTAGTCGTGATTAAGGTATGTACACCGCCTTTCAGCATCAAACCCAAATTCAACCATTGATCCGGATAACTCTTTGTTTCCATAATGGCTTGTCCTTCTTCATCAAACATTCGATTGCCGGCCGCATCCAAAACTTGAGTAGGTACCACATCAAAAGAAACCTTCAAGCCATCGATCGCAGTCACTTCAACCTCAAATGACCAGTCTTCAAACTTAAGCCCACACCAGCGGTCATAGATCGAGTTCGGACAGGAGTACTGGAACTTTCGCGTCAAAATATTACGATTTAAATACGATTCACCCGTCTCACACACCAGTGTCAGCGTATCCGCATCTTCATCATATTTTGGCTGCGTCACACGGCCTTTATGTAGGACCAGTGTTTCGCCCTGGTAAAGTTCAAGTATGGTAATGGTCACACCACCATAGAAGATCTTGCCTGCAAAGATGTCGGCCAAATCTTCACCCTCAGCATTAAATAAATGCATTTGTGGGAACGTTACTTCGGTATCGCATTTATCAATACTTTCATCTTCAATAGCGGTGCGTTGTAGGCCACGAACTGGTAAATATTCAATACTGTTATGAAACACAGCTTTACGTGCACTGGTAAAGTTCCAAACTTTATCCCCATGCTTAAGCTGATACAGCTCGGCTCTGTTTCTCATGATGATAGTTCCACAATAGGCACGGTCACTTGTGTAATCTGTGCACCTAAAAATTGAAATTCGATTTGATCTGCATCAAAACGGTGTAAGCCCAAATAGCAAATTGTTTGGATACTGTTGCGGTGTGCATTGATTGCAGGTGACACCGTTAAAGAACCACCCATTTTGGCTGTAATCTCATGCGTGGTCCAAGTGCCGTCTTTTCGTTTAACTGCAATATGCTTACGATCAGCCTCAAGCAAATACCTGGTGTTTGTGCTGAGTGAAGTCGTAATATTGCCAGTGTTTAAAATATTGAGATGCTTCTCATACAAAGGCATCCAAAAGGCTTGATAACGGCCCATGCGTCGAAATAAGAATCGGCGGTATTCACTATATTGATCCCATCCCTTCAACACGGACTTAAACGGTTTTAGGTAGCGGGGTTTCTTCCAGTGCGTGAATTGTTGAAACCCACCCACATCGGCATCCACAATGTTTTGGTGCTGCATCAGCGTCATTTCTAAAGCGCTGCCATCTAAAAGCAATGGTTTGAAATAGATATCCTCGCCCTGGTACTGAGCAGGTACGTCACCATTATGTTCAGGTGAATCTTCTGCTAATACGCAAAAAACTACGGATGAATTTGACCAGAACCCGCCTGTGCTGATCGATGCATCGCCATCGATGATACAGATCCGCAGCGGCATGATGGAAGCATTTGATACAGTCACATTCTGGGCCAATCGAAACCCATCCTGATATTCAGTTTCTAAAGCTTGAACAATTTCATCCTTTTCAGGATCTCGAATTTCTTCCTGGGTAATGATGTATCGGCCGACCGCAGTAATCTCAACAACCTGAATGCCTGAAGCTGATTCAATTAAAGCAAAGCCGACTCTAAGGTCGGCTATATGGGCTGCTGTAGACAGCGGGATGTAATCACTATCATCAAGATCAGGAATTAACTGCCTGAATTGGGGCAATGGAATTCCCCACTGTTTACGTAAATTGGCATAGAGCATATGAAACATGTCGCCCATCGCTTTCTGCATATTTACGTAATTGAAACTGAGGACCTGTCTTGGTGCATCACGCTGGATGTACCGGTCTTCACTACTGTCATAGGCCTCATGAACTTCAGTTTTGAATTCCAATCGCTCAGTCGAATTCAATAGAGGGCAATTTGTTAATACATGCACCTCACCATACTGGGTTTGTATTTTCATTTTATCCTCAATCAATCAAAGAAAAAGCCCACCGAGGTGAGCTTATTTAAAAAATAAAACTAATTATTGTTGTTCAAATCTACCCATACTAAATGCATCTACGGAATTTAAATCAACCGTAATTAATGCACTGCCATGTGTCGGGATCTGAATACCACCTGAAAAATATTTTGCATTTTTTAGATAAAGTGTTGGTTCGAACTCATAATCAGGAGTAACCCCTTCAGTTTCGTTAAGATTATGTTCTTCAGCAACTTGATTCATCCTATCTCGTAATGCTTTTAGGCCACTATTTCCTTCATCATCTATGAATGCAGCTTTAGAAATCAAATCCCCAGTTATCAACATTCCTTTGACACATAGAGTAATTGGGACACCTTTACCTGTCTTAATTTCACTACTACATACAACTGCAGCCAAAGTTTCTAAATATTTTTCATTTTCCCTCACGCTTATTAAATATACTGAATAAATTTAAGCCTTTAACATACCATTTCTTTTTAAATGATACATGACAACTTTTTCTCCTTCGCGCCCATACATTTGGTTCATCATGTCAGCACGATCATCAAAGATTGCCACTCTTACATTGCTTTCAACTGACTGGCTTTTCGGTGACTGAGAACCCATTTGGTTTAAATAACTTGTCAAGTCCTTGTTCTGACGTGCATTTAACACACGCTCCCCTTTATCGAGTAACCATGTTCCCTCACGTGGCACATTATCAATACCATCATGAGCCATACCTGTTAAGCTCACCCCCTTAATTTTTGCTGCTTGTGCAACCTGTAATGCTGCAGCAGCCGCACCAACAACTGGTGCAATATAAGGCCCGATGTAAGGTGTTCCAACCACGGCGTCATATGCCTTCGAATATGCTGCAGGAATATTCAACATTGCCTGAGCAACAGCAAATGCTCTTTGAGCAGCAAATAGCACAGCATAGGTTTTTGAATTCTCATCAACTAATTCAGCAAAACCACCGAACATTCCTTCCATATAGCTTTCAGTAGATTGCATTTGAAGTTGAAGTTTTGCATTTTGATAGGCTTCTTCATTCAGCAAATCCAGTTCACGCATTTTATCCAACACTTCAAACTGCTGGATTAGTGGTGACTCATCAAACCCCATTACACCGCGATAATCACTAATTGCATTATCGCGCTCATAACTCTGTTCAATATTTTGGTCCGAACTAGCCTGCTGTAATAATGCCTCCTTCTTCTCAGGCGAATAACTTGCAGTATTGAGGATTTCTTCTCTAACTAGTGCGTAATACTCTTGAGCGTATTCCGTAGCCGACATCCAGTTGCGCTTAGTCTCAAGTAACTGCTTCTGTTGCGAGATCTTCAGAGCAGATTCCTCAGTAGCAGCTTGCTTTTCTAAAGCATCTTTTTTTAACTTTCTCTCTGAATCAAGTAAGCCTTTGGTTGCATCAAGTTTAAGTAAATTAATACTTAACTGAGCTTTAAGTTTTTCCTGTTCAGTCATATGATATTGATTGAGCTCATAATCTAATTCAGTTGCATAGAGTTTTTTTCTTGCATCTGAAATTTCCTGAGCATCAGCAATCATTTTGATTTTTGAGCCTACTTTAAGAGCAGAATTATTAATTCGACCTCTCTCATCACTTAAATCCATATCAATTCGATTGAATTCACTACCATACTCGTAGATAAGTCGTTGAGCTTCCTCATAAGCACGATTTTGATCTGCAATTGCTTTACTTGTTTGTTTTGCCGCATTGGCAGCCTCATTCTGTTTTTTAATCCACTCATCTGAACCGCTAATGACGCCTGCCTGTGAATTTTGCAACTTAGCCATTGCAGCAGTTGTTTGATTTACAGTGTTGTTAAAAAGAGCACTAATTGATGTGCCGATATCATCAACAACTTTAGAGTTATCCGCTGCCGCCATTGATATACCGCTATTTGGAGCACGCGACACAGCTGCGCCCGTAATTAAGGTCTTAGCCAGCCTAATGCCTGGTAATTTATTAGCCCAACTTCCATCCTGCGATGCTAAATCAACATTTTTCTTGGCATTTATTGCATCGAACGATAGCCCAGCTATAGCGTTTGAAAGCATCTTAACAACCGCATAAACGCCCATCCCTGTTGCTGCTACCCCCTTAAATACCCCTCCTAAAGTTTCACCAGCATCTGACATTAAATTTGTCTCAACTGTCACATCTGTCATGGCATCACCAACTGCAACTAAAGCTGGCATCAATCCCTGAATAAACTGATTTTTTGCACCCTGAACCTGCATATTCAATAAATCAATTTGAATCTTAAGTTCGTTTGCTTTTGCTATAGCATGCTGATCCATTACGATTCCAGCTTTTTGAGCCGCATCTGCCCAAAACTTAAAACCTTCACCACCATTTTTAAGCAAAGGGATCAAATTAGTTGTATCTGAAGCCATACTTTCTAAATAGAATGACATTTGCTGCTGGGTCACACCTGCTTCTTCAAGCTTATCCACATATAATTGAAGTGCTTGTGGGCCAGATAAACTCTGCATTTCAAGTGCTAATTTTCTTGCCGCTTCAGCACTATCTTCTGTTTTAACTGCAATTTTCTCAAAGAAATCTACAGCGCCGCCTGAGCCGATAGTAATAAACTCACCTAGCTTTTCATTAAAGTCCTTGAGTTGATCGGCAAGTTTCTCTGGGCTGATGCCCATTGTCTCGGCACCAGCAGCCATCTTTTGGAATTCTTGCGTAGTCGCATTTGAAATAGAGGCAAAGGTTTGCAATTCTCTAGCCGCATTAGCATAGTCATTTGCCATCGCTACCACGCCAATACCAACAGCAGCTGCTCCAGCGACTGCAATTTGACTATAACTATTAATTTGCTTACTCATGTTCTCAAAACTAACTTTAACTTGTTTTTCGCCCTCCTTAATTGGGCCGACAAAGTTACCAATCTTGGTAACCAAATCTAGAGTAAGTGTTCCCAGTTTGGTGCTCATATAAACCTCAAGGCGAAAAAAAACCGCCTAGTTGGCGGTTTTAAAATAAACTAAAAATTAAAATTGGACACCTTCACAATGCTTTTTCCACATTCTCTCAAACTGTGCGCTTGTCATTCCCTGCCCCTCAATATTGATATCTTTTAAAATCACAATACGCTTAAACCCAGTAAAAGCCCCAAAACTATTTTTAGCTTTGACTTGTCCACAAGGCTTACCCTTATAAAAATTTATTGTCGCACTATCTGGATCTTTTAGACTGCTTTTAATAGTCATGTAAGCGCTAACCTGCTTGGCAGCCATAATGTCTTCTGCTGTAAGTGGCTTAGATTCTTGTACGACATTCTCCGACTTCGGGGTTAGTAGTGCAATTAATCCACCCCCAGCCAGTAAAATAGCTAATAACATTACAAATGGTGATGTTTTTTTAGGCTGCTTAGCCCCACACAACGGACAACTTTCCGCTTTATCACTTACCGGCCCACCACATTCTTTACAAGGGTTAATAGCCATACCCGCCCCAAATTTATAATTTACAACAAGATACTAACTCTACGAGCAAAAAGAAACCTCCCGAAGGGGGTGTTCTACCTTAAAAAAAGCACCCTAGGGTGCTTTTGCTTTGTTGAATTTCGCAATTTTTCTAATTATTGGTTTTAATCCACGTCTAATTATTTTTTTCAAAACAGGTTTATCTGAAATAAAGTTTGCTAGATTCGGGCTTAAAGCATAATAAGTTTTAATAAACAGTTGTCCGGATTTTCTTTTTACCAACCATGTATCTCTGAACAGGCGCAACTCATTGACCTCGTAAGCTACAGGTGTGCCAAATGCTGCTGTAGCAATAAAGCACCCATTTGGATCTTGTAGGGATTTTAGGTTGTGTTGAATTGTGATGTTTCTTGGATCTAGTTTTGCAGCCTTTTCTATCAGTGGCTTAGCTCCAGCCTTGTCGCCCAAGCCGTTCCAAATTAGTAAACCCTTTAAATTAAGATAAACAGCATTTTCTGGTTCAATCTCTAGGCTACGATTTATATACTCTATCGCCAAATTAACATTTGCAGGGTTGGCCCCAGTTAAAGCTGAATTCGAACCATATACCTGTAAATTAGCTGAGAGCTCATTAAATATAAATTGTGCTTGTAAATGATAATTTTCAGCTTCTGATTTACTGTTTAATTCATGAATATCTGGGGTGGTTTCACTTATAGCAACTACCTCGTCACCATAATAATTATTAAAAGCTGTCCCATCTTCTTCACTTAAAGAATTGATAAAACTTTCAATAATATCTCCTGCATCTAATAGAGCTTGATGGGTTGTTAACCCCTCAGCTTTCATTTTACTCTCTACAAAATTCTGTTTTGCCTTTACAAGGTTACGAACTTCACTTCTTGAAACTGGAGAATGAATTTTAATACCAAAAAGTTCACCTAATATTTTTTGATCCATGTAACCCCCAAAACTTAAAATTATGGAGATAAATTACTCATTATTTAACAAAAAGTCCACACAGTAGAAAGAAACCAACCTAAGTCAGTTCCCCAAGCCTTTTGCAAATATCTCATCGACACTGTATTCAATTTCATCGGGATGATCTTCATGCATCATAAATGCATAAGCATCAACATCCTTAGCACCATTGAAGGCAAGGAATGAAGCAATTAAATTACCCAATCCCTGTTCAATCCTTCGACCAAAAAAAAGTGAGCCGTATTTTTGACGATAGGCCCACCACATTTTGAACTCTTTTGGGCTTATTTTCCGCTTTGCTGTTTCAACGGTTCTTCCACCGATTCCGTTGAGGACGAGTTCGCACCAGAATTCATCTGATTTGATATCCACTTCTTTCCCGAAAAATCATTTACCTCATCTACAGCCTTCATCATGGCACTAATGGTTTCAAAATTTACAGTGCCAGTATCTTCAATTACTGGAAAGAACTTTTCTTCAGGTGATGAGAACACCGATACAAACAGTGTGGCTTTTGAATGCTGATCAACTGTTGCCTTAGATTTATCATCTAAATTCCATGCATCAATTGCGCTTTTAAGTTCAGCATGTGATAGGCGCTTGACTAAGATTTCACCTTCAAAAGCCTTACCATTTGCACCTACAATAGAAATTGTCTTTTCAACAAACTCACCCACTCCAACCGCTTTTTTCAAAGTGGCAAGCGTTAATTTTTTCTTAGCCATAACCTACCCTTAAGGAATTGTGCGCATTGTTTCGTTAACACTTGAAGTGCGTTTAAGCGGGTAGTTATAACCAACAAACTGCCCTTTTTCGAATGTACGTGCAGGTGTTTTCAAATAACTCTCGAAAGCCCACCACATACGGCTAGGTGGAAGAGTGACTACGCCAGCTGCAACTGTTGGCGGTGCATCAGAATGACTTGAACCTAAATACCACATTACTTTTTTTCGTGGATTCGTTTTGGATAACGCAAGAATCTTCAAATGCGATTCATTTTCATCATCAAAGTCAGTTCCAAGTGACCCTTCACCTGGTGTTGTTTTCCCTGGATCGAAATTATCTTCGGCATCATCAAGACACGTCACATCAATATCTTCTTCCGTGTCATCGCCAAGGTTTAGGTTTTTTGCACATTGCACAGCGATAACTTCATCGCCATCCACATAATACAACTGTGATTTTTGTACTTTAATACGCGCCATGAGTAGCTACTCCTCAATTTTTTGGCATAAAAAAAGCACCCCTATAGGTGCTCAATAAAAATAAAACTAAGTGTTAGCGATCGAGCCACCAACTCCCTGAAAAACCACGAGCAAATAGCTTTGTATTTGACTCATAGTGACCGATACGCTGATCAATCAAACTATGCTCTTGAAGAACATTACTTACAGCAGCTCGAATATCTGTAGCTGTCTTTTGGTTAGGGCTATAGACCATCACCTGATACAACACATCATCTTCATTGGTGATGTTATCTAAGGAGGTATTTGGGGTGCCTGATAAGTCAGACCAAACCAAATAAGGTGGTGGTGTCTTTTCAGGTGCCACATCTTCATAAATGCGTTCACCCAACATTCCAAATACTTGGGCATCAGCCTTCAAGATTCGATAAATAGGTAATTGCTTCATTCGATCTTGCCCTTTTTGATTGCGGATTCAATCGACTTCATAAACGCCTTGTTAAATTCAGCTGTTACTGCATCAATGTTCTGAGCTAATGCTGGTCTTAAAAATGGAACTGGCGGTGAAGTTGAAGTACCAAACTCAATAAAGCGCCAGTAAAAAGTGTCGCCGCCCGGGTTCTTGCTGCTTCCGTCGGTGGTATATTGCTTACCAGCCCGCCCTTTACGAATATTGTCCTTGCTATTGGCATAGTTTTTTGCACCACCAAGAACACCTACTCGCATGCGAACGGTATTTATATCGCGGCTTTTACCATTACGAATCACTAAGTTTTCTTGAATGCTTTCTCGCGTATCAGGATCATCAATACGTGAGGCTCCAACCTTGGCAGCAAAGAGCACTAATTGCATGGCCTTACGCGCAGCGGATCGAGCACGGCGGTTAACAGCTTTGCCATCTGTCAAAGTTTGAAGTTTTTTTGAAAGTTCATCCATGCCCTCAATCTTAAATTCGACAGACATAAGCGCTTCCTTATTTCTCTACACCATGACTGAGCATCAAAGTGCAGTAAATTTTGCCATTCTCCGCATCAGGTAAAGCCTCACCCGTAATGCTATAAATTTTCCCATCGTAAACAACACGCATGGTTGTATCGATATCGGGTCGTTTACGGATCTTACAACGTGCGACAATTTCAGAATTATTAGCCTGAGCAACCAACGTGTCTTTGACCGAAAGCCATGTGACCTTAGCCCAAAGAGTTGCATGTGTGGTCCATACTGGATCTAGGATGTTGCCATCGTCATCACGCGGTGAAGTTTCCTTTTCAATGCGGATGCGGTGGCAGAGTTCGCCTGCAAGTAGACTCATAAATTCACCCAGCGGTGGCGCTTCCAAAGCCAATCTGTTGCTTGAGGCAAATTTGTTGAAATCGTACCTAATACAACTGACTCTCTATTTGCATACCAATGACCAATAAGCATGTGAGCACCTTGTATAATCGATTTACTCACATGCATACCATTGCCTACATCTTCAGGAATAACTTCACCAACTGCGTAAAGTTTACGATTGGTACTTTGCTCAAAGGCTTCAAATGCAGCATCAATCAAACCTTCGATCAAATCATCTTCATCATCGTGATCAATACGAAGATTAAGTTTGACCTGTTCCTTCGTTAGAAACTGCGACATTTTTAGCACCTTTCCCACGTTTTGGCTTTGTAACTTCTGGCTGCTCGGCATCGGCATCGGCATCGGCATCGGCATCGGCATCGGCATCGGCATCGGCATCGGCAGATGATTCAACAAGAATGGCTACTTGCAAATGATTAATCGCAATATCTGCAATTCGCTCTTCAACGTCATGAATACCTGGTTCAATCTCAATCACTTTATTGCCGTTTTCTACTGCAATTTTAAATTGCTTATGTACTTCAATTACTGGTGGCATATTCTTTCCTCCAATAAAAATGACCCTCAATTTGAGGGCCATTTTTACAATTAGTATTAAGCTTTAAGTGTTAAAACTTTCACTGCATTTGAGTCAGTCAATAAACCGCCTACACGCTTAGTAGTGTAGAACTCAACATATGGTTTTGAAGAGAATGGGTCACGCAATACACGGGTTCCCATGCGATCCACCACTGAATATGCACGCTTAAAGTTACCAAACATCACAGCATTTGCATCTGCTGCAACGTCAGGCATATCTTCATTTTCTGCAATACCATAACCCAATAGGCTTGAAGGCTGGTCAGCTTGTAAGCCAGGCTGCCATAGATAATTACCTTGCGAATCTTTGAATTTACGAACATACATTTGAGTAAGCCCGTTCATCATGAATTTGGCACCAGTACGGTAACCTTTGCGTAATCCATAAATCAGACTAATTAAGTCATCAGCATCAAACGAATCTGCGCTGCCTGAATTAAAGTTTTGTAATGTTCCAAATGCACGATCTTTATCACCAGTTAAAGCCATGGCGTGTGCCATCAGACCTTTTGGCTTATTTGTGCCATTTCCTAACAAAAATGCAGAAGACTCTTGTTCGGCAAATTCGATAGCAACTTCACTTGATAACCATTGCTCAACATCAAAAAACATGTCGTCCAATGCTTGTTGAGTAGATTTAGGCTTGGCATAAATCTCCCCCATAGTTGCAATAATTTCTTTCAGTTTTGGTGATTTAGTGTCAGGGCGTTCGTCAGTTTCACCAACCCAGCCTGAACCAGCACCACCGATATTTACGAGTTTTTTATAGCCCGATGCGCTGATAAGAATTGATCCGCATTCTTCGCGCATAACGTTATCTTTTCGCAGAATTTCCAGCAGTGACTGATCAAGTTCTTCTGGGGCGGCATAACCACCATCTTCATCAACCCCAACCTGCACGGCTTTTTGCTGAAGCTCAGCCAAACCATCTTCATTGCCTTTACGTACAAATTTACCAAAGGCAGCTTTATATTCACTGACCTCTTTCCCACCTACCGCTCCCGGGCGCTTGGCAGCTTTAAGTTCTTTTTCCAGTTCAGTTTTTAGGTCATCAAGTTCGCTCATTTTTTCGTTGAGCTTATCGACTTGTTCTGACAATTTGCCTTTTTCAGATTTAATACCTTCCAGCTCTTTGTCATTTTTCTTTTTGAAATCTTCAAACGTACCTTTAAGGTCTGCTGCAACTTCTTCAATATCTTTCTTTTCAATACCCATGATTACTCACCTACGAAAATGGATTTTAAGGATTTAAGTGGTTGTAGCGCATCTTCGTTGTCAGCCTCTCGCTGAGAATCAATTGCACTGTAGCCTTTAGACATAAATGCCTTGGCTTGAGAACGTGAGAACCCTACATCTCGCAGAGCACGTTCAATTTTGGTTGGAGATGGTGTCTCACCCTTTTCAAGCAAAGATTTCACTTCTGAAATTCTTGCTTCATCATTTGCAGGCATGGTCACAAGCGACACTTCCCACAAATCAATTTCTTTCAATAAATAAACCCCTTTAGAGGAGTCATATTCCCAATCTTTTAAGATGTACCCTATTGATAACCCCCCCAAACTACCTGCCTTAGCATGTGCATAAGCACGTTTTGCTAGTGGGTCATCATCGATAAGTAAGCGACCTTTTACGTATAAACCATGGTCGTCTTCTTTCATTTCCGTATATATGCCGATTGGTTCGGACATTTTGTGTTGCCAAAGCAAAGAAGGAAGTCGGCCTTTTTCAGCCCAAAAAGAAAGGGACTTCTGAAAAGCCCCTTTTACTACTACATCTGAATAACTATCTTCGACACCAAATACCGAGCCATAGCCCTCAAATTCTCCCGTATCTGTTAGAGATTTAATCTTTAACGGGATATCAAGACGCTGCTTTGTTTGCATCGTTTTCCCCTTCTGGATCTGTTGTCATGTTCATTGGTGTTAAATAAATATCCCCACCTTCACGCGGGTTCATATCTTCAAGCTCGCGGCAATCATTCGGGCTTAACCAGCCCCACTGAATTCCTTTCCCATAGGATTCATAGCGAGTTTTTAGGTCGCCTCGAAGCAATGCACCTGCATTGAATTTTGCATAGTGCGTTTTGCGATCCTTTTCATTGAGCAACCCAACTTTGATTCGAGACTCAATTCGAGTCATATAAGGAACTAATGAGTAATTCACAAAACTCATCCCCATATGCTCAATGTTGTTAAGCGTCATTTTTTCCATATTGGCCGCTAAATGCGGTGGAACACGGAACAGCCCACAAATTTCTGTCGCCTGATATTGACGCGTTTCTAAAAACTGAGAGTCTTCAAGATTTAATGCAGTAGGTTTCCACTTCAAACCCTGTTCTAGAATCATGGGTTTGTATGTATTCGCTAAACCTGTGTAGTTTTCCTCAAACTCATCCTTGAGCCGAGCAAAAGCCACATCGGAAAGTTGCTCATCTGTTTCCAGAACACCAGAAGTTACAGCTCCATTTTTAAATAAATTTGCACCGTGGTCCTCTGTATCCATCCCCAATCCAATACATTTACGTGCATAGGTAATTGGGTTCAGACCAAGCAATCCGTCAAGTGTAAATAATCGAACATGCCAAATTTCTTCTTGTGTCAAAGTCTTTGTGCCTTGACCTTTAAAATTTACGCTGTATTCAACAGTCCAATCATCGTTAAGTTTTGGGGTGACACTCGCAGGATCAATCGGTAATAACTCAGCCACCTGACCCAGTACATAAACTTTGTAAGCGTAAAAATTACCACGTAAACATAAGCACACCATAAGCAGCTCCCAGAACTCTTGGGCTGTCATATAATCATTTGGTGCAACATAAAGAAGATCATGCAATTTATGACTTTCTGCTGGTTCCTTATCTCGACCTTTCTTCTTATAAAGTCTGCAAGGCAGCATACCCATCGATTCAGATAAAATACGTACACACGTAAAAACTGTAGATAATTGCATAGCAGTCAAAGGTGTTACTGAGCGCCCACCAACAACGGCATTAGCCCCAAATATTTTTGATAAATCATCGGGACTAGAAATTGGATTCGTCTTGATACTTAAACCAAACGCATCCAATAGTTTTGTTTTTAAACTCATTACAGTTTCCTAATCCCATGCTTTTCCAGATGGCTTGAAAGCGTTGCTTTATCAGAGTGTTCAGGGTTCAAACTCATTAATGCCACGGCGTTAAACATTGCAATGACAGGATCAATTTTTCCTACACCTGAATCCTGCTTGGTAATGCGCATACCATTACCGATCATCACGACCCGAGCATTACCTACACACCAGGTCATCAACTGCTGACCTGCATGCCAGAGATTTCCCTCTGCCAATTTACGTTCAGAAGTCATGATGTATCCCATCAACTTATGTCCTTGTGGGACTGCAACAAGAATTTCTTCAGGGATTCCAGCGCCAGTTAAACCATCAATGAGGCCCCCAAGACCTTGCGGATCCAGCCCAATTTTGTCGAGCTTGCCGCTGTCATAAATTTGCTTTGCAATCATGGCTAACTGGTCGATGTCTTCACCAACCTTATCTACAACAACTAGACTTTGTTCTTGCTCGAAGTCTCGATATTTAGGGATATTCTCTTTACGACGTTCCAAGGCCAGTTTATTCGCCCAAGCACGACTCCAAAGCCACCAAATACGTGGATCTTTTTTCAACCGTCCTAAGGCGGCAAACCCAAGTAAGTCATCCAAGCCACCGCCATCAATTCCCAATGTGATCAACTCAGATTGTTCAATTAATTGCTCAAGTCCAAATACATGCTTTTGCTGGACCCAATACTCAGCACCCGCCCAACGGTTTGCTCGGAGGTTCATGCCGATTTCAATGTTCAAATGCTTAGCAAGGAAGTCTCTAAGTGACTCTTCACCAGCATCTTTGACCTTATTGAACTCTGAAATCAGGTATTCAAGGTCAACCGATGCACCTAAATTTGGGTTTGTGATGTAAAAATTATCAGGCTTAAGATGTTCCCCAGCCTCAATCAGATGCTTAGGAAACTCATAAATGAGCGGTAAAAAGGCTTTATCCTCTTTAATTCCATCCCTTACATCACGCGCATAATCTAATAATTGCTTGAACACACCACATGGGACTTCATCAGACATGGTTGAAAGGTAAATCACGCATCCTTCGGGACGCGATGCCAAGCCACCTTTTGCTTCACGGAACATAGATTCCGCATTTGCACGTTTACCAAAAAGCCAAACCTCATCAATCAAAATGATTGAGGCCTTCTTACCGGCTGCTGCATTTGATTCAGCTGCAATTACCTTGAGCGTTGCACCTGTACCCAAATGAGTAACGGTTTTAGTGTGCTCAGAAATATTAATCATTGAACTGAGTTCTTCATCTGCTTTGATGAAGTCTCGGATCGGGTTAAAGCTGTTGTCTGCAACTTCCTTGGTTGGTGCAAGGATAATTAGCTCTGCTGAAAGTCGGTCATTAAGCAATAAAGCAACTAACATCACTCCAGCAGCAATCGTAGACTTGGTATTCTTCTTAGAAATCAGAAGAAAGAACTCACGAATCAGCCTTCGTTTTGTATTCGGGTTATAGGCTCCGAAAATTGCACTGACAAATTCAATTACCCACTCCAATGTGACATCACCCATCTTCGGGCTATCCATCACATCAACAAGAATGAGTTCCTTAAAAATTCGCTCTGCAACATCTGCAACCTGAGGAAACAATGGTGCACATGGCATGAGCGATTGCTTTTTGACAATACGCTCCTCCCAGTCTGGGCAAGCGGTTGTCCATTCTGGGATCATTGCGGTCATTTATCTGTCCAATAAAAAACCGCCTCAATAGGCGGTTTAAATTTAATTTTTGCGCAAGGCACTTAATCGATTTTTGAAATCCTCTCGATTCTTCTTTTGGGTTGCAAGTTCGCTAATCAAAAATTCTAAACATACCTGTAAGTCTTTCGCCTTATCTAAACATTGTTCGTCTAGCAATGAATGAACACCGTCACTTAGTAACCCATAGATTTGACCCAAAGGATTAAATCCTTCTGGTTTCAAATATTCTGGCAAAGCATGATTTGCAATTTCAATCTTACCAGACATTGGACTTGTTTTTTTTAATTCAGCAATCTTATTGACTAAATCAGAATCTGGATCAACAGACTCTTTAATCATATCCAATAAGTGATCAATATTTTTTTCTACTATTCTGCGAAAATAAACAAAAGCACCAGCACCATATCCATTAGCTAGGCAAACTACTGCTTTATTATATTCTGCTTTATCTTCCGAAAAGAATCTGCTTAGTTGTTTATTTCTGGGTAATTCTTTTTGTGGAAATTCACCAATTTTAGCGACTTCTAAAAAATTAGCATCAAACTATCTAACCGCAATAAAATAGCTTTTTTCATCTATCAGGCACGATACGCATTTAAATGCAACTTTGAACGTTTCTACAATTGAATCATCATCAAAATCACCAATAAAATTATACTGATTTATATTATGAAAAGGTTTTATAGATTGACAATTTTCACACCACCCTTCAACCTCTTTCAGCTTTAACCGCGCTCTCAAAAAATCACCTTGACCGTTTTTCGGTATTTGAACAAATTTGTATGTTGGTTCTTTTTGAAGCAGATCTTTTAAAATAACTTGATCGTTAGACATAAATTAATAAATAAATTGCTTGATTTAATACATTTCACTATAACTAACTAGGTTTTAATTGTGAACCCAATGTTCCAAATTTCCCACTTTGGGATGCCTTCTTAGCTTCTTCCGCTTTAGATTCTTTCTTACCTTTGTCAGCAACTTTTCCATGCACATAGGGTAATACCGCCTTAGCAGCATTCACTCGCATGAACATGTCATCGCTTTTATTCATCACATCTAAAAGAAACTGTAACGGATCATCCTTGGCGTAATTTTCATCATCCAAAGGATTGTCATTTTCCCCACTATCCACGGAGTTAACTTTTTGTTTTTTTGAAGTTAACTTTTGGGTCGTAGGAGTTAACTTTTTAACTGATTTAAATTGATCAATATAGGCAATAACTTCAGGAATTTTTGCAAGTTTAGAACCTTGCTGCATTGCAGATTTTTCACTATATCCTGCTGATATTGCTGCATCTTTATTGCTTAAGCCATCCACAACAGCTTGAGCAAAAGCTTTCATTTTTGCTGTTAAAGCCATCGCAAATCCTTAACTCTAAAAGTTAACTTTTAGCTAAAAAGAGAAATTTTTTTATACGTGAGATGGGGGGTGGTGTCCGAGGGCAAAAGGTTTTGAACTTTTGACCTCCCCCCTACCCACTACACTTTCATTCACAGTCTGCTCTCCTTTAAGGTTTTATCTTTGTGACACGGCGGGCACAACGATTGCAGGTTTGATTCATCATCAGTACCACCTTGGGCAACGTTAACAATATGGTCCAGTTCTAGTTGTGTAGTGACACGGCGGCAGTGCTGGCATGTCCAGTTATCCCGTAAATGGATCTTTTCTTTAAGTCTGCGCCAAGGTCTACCACCGCGACCAGATCCCCAGTTCTTTGGTGGTCTAGGTTGCTTGGGTGTGATGGCATCAAGCCTGCTCTGCAATCGTTGTAGCTTTGCCATACTTACTGATCCATATACTCATGGCTGTTTGGTTCTTCCTGCTCTTCGAGTGTTAACAACAATTCGTTGTTCAGGTTCGTCTGCACTTGCAGAAGATTGATCAATTGATTGTTCTGTTTTACCACCTCGGTTAGTAAGGTTAGTAATTGCTTTTGTGATGGATTCTTTTGACTGCTCATACATTGCCTTCAGTTTCTGTCGACGTTCTTCACATGATTTACATGACATGATTAATCACCATTCAAATTGGTTTCGATGTTGTGAATCTTGCGGCGCTGATCACGGATAAAATAAGCCAGACCATCAACCAAGTGTTGCGGCATATCCACTGGGTGAATCATTGATGCGCCCTTTATGTTTTGCTCATAACGTTCTTTGTTTCGCTTTGCTTCAACTTGATCCATATGCATTACTCCTATTTCCTCTAGGCAATAAAAAACCACCCGAAGGTGGTCTTTTATAAATCAGTTAGTTCGCCACAAACGCTTCCAAAACCATCCAATTGCAAATGGAATTGCCGTATACAACCAAAAACTACCCCATGATAATCCACCAAGCCATCCCAAGATGCGCGTAAATCCTGATGATGAATGCTGCCCCATCGCCCATCTTACGATTTGGCTTGAGCTAAAAACACCAAACCAAAACGACTTAATAATCCGTTTTGCATAACTAAGTACATCAAAAGAAACATATACAAGCGTAAACTCACTCATTTTTACCACCGCACCATAATCCAATATTTATTTCATTCTATTACGAATGATTATTTGGGCTTATAGCTTGGATTTCAACATAGAAAAGAAAACCCCGCCAAAAATATATATTGAGCGGGGTTTTGTGTGCCGTAATCCGTTCGGCAAACTGGAGAACTACTTAATCATGTTTTCCGCATTTACGACATTCTTGCGAGTATCCACAATCAGGGTCGTAATCAAATTCATAAGAATGAATACAGAATAATTTACGAAGGAAATAGATCATAGCTTTCTCCTTAATATCGATTCTGGGATATGGGGACTGCTATTAGCTGAGCTATTTAGCATCACCAATAATTTAATAGGGATAATTCGAAATTTTTAAAGCTATCAATGAAAATTAATTATTTGAACTACAAATGATGCTCTTGGTATCTTAGAACAAACCTTGGATAATTTTAGATATTTGATGTTAAATGAGGGGCAATAATGCTTTTTAGGAAATATTTTGGGAAGGAATACTATTAAAAAGTTTAATTTATATTTTAATTCTTAATAAAATTTAATACGGATAAAAAATGACTTATATTATAGTTGTCGTTGTAATTGCTCTTATCCTTTGCTACTACTTACCCAACAACCCCTCTTCTGGGATTGCTGAGTATGCACTTTATTTAATAATTACTATTTTAGTAATTATTGCTATTCGTTTATGGAGATATTCTAATTAGATACCCATCAACTCTAGTGTAATTGCAGAGCGCCAATTTGCACGAGCTTGATATAAACAGCCAACAAATTGTCGATTACTTGATAATGAAGTCACCCAATTCTGAAGAAGTTCAGAAACAGCTTCATTAATAAGTTCAGCAGCAACTGTCCCAGCCAAATCATCACGTAATTTTGAAATGACATGACCAATTACACCACTCACTGTCGCTTCATAAATTAATGAAAAGCTGAGCTCTGTGATTGCTTTCGAACATTTTGAAATTTCTGTCATCATTGTATCAACGTATTTCACTACAGTTGGTGTGATATCACCTGCACTTGCTTGTACTACACCACCGAATAATACTTGAATTGCATTTGCGTAAGCTGCTTTTAATTCAGGTGTTAAAGTTGCCATTGTTAGATTTCCTTTACTTAAATTAAAACCACAAAAATTGTGATCATGTTTTGATTACCTATTGAGAAATCAATAGGCATAAAACTCAGCAGGATTGCTGGGTTTTAGATTTAAGTTGCTCAAGGCAATCTTGTGAGGCATTCGAGATGCTCATGAAATTAAGTGTCTTACACCGTGGACATTTTATTTCTAAGGTTTTAAATTCACCTTTAGCTAATAAACGCCCGCATGAACGACAATTGATTAACTTCATTCTATTTTTCCTGTGCAAAAGCTGATTTTTTTGATAGCCTTCGCAAATCGTGTGCACGATCGCTGGGCTTGCTTTTTACAGGGTAGATCTGTGATTAGAATGACTCATTGCTCGAACAATGAGTCATTCCCAGTGTTAAAGAATAAAAAAACCCGGAGCATGAAAATGTTCCGGGTTTTCTTTACGCAAAAAAAAAGTTCATAATAATATGAACTTTTTTATATCGTATCGAGTGAAACCGCAATACGACCAGTATAGAAAAAATATACCCTACTTTCCGTTCAAATGGAATACCTATGCTCTAATTTCTTTAAAAGTATTTTTACGGTAAATATCAATAACTCTTGCTGCCTCGTGAATTGCCGACTCAATTGCAATAGTCATAAGTTTTTCATATCCCTTCCAAGTCTTTCTATAGTTCTCGGTCGTCATTTGCAAAGTATTAATACCTGCATAATATAAACGTCCCTGTGCAGTAAAATTAGCCTCAAGCTCTGGATTTAGAGAGAAATCTATAACCATGCGCGCAATCAAGTATGCCAAGTGATTCATACTAATTTGTTCAGGCTGTCGCTTATTATCAGCTGCAGCATTTTGAAGCATTATGCTCACAAGGTGCATTCGTACGTACTCGTAATCACTTTCACTCCTACCATTAAAGACAATTAATGAAGTAACTGACTTCGCCAGCTGGGTATCCATAGTAGCAATGGCACCTAAACGATCTTCGTAATTTAAGGGCTTCTCCCCTGTACAATGTCCTTCTTTACCCCAAATAGGCGACTTAGCTGTAATGCCTTTCGCCAACCATTCAAAGTTTCTAAATTTTTCAGCCATTACTGCATTCATCCTATTTCCCTCAAAACTTCGCAAATCTTTCGAAAACCAACATAGCTGCATCACGCGCATGCTCATTAGTACGTTCAATCCACCCGGTGCGCTTTTTAAATACATCGGCCTTTGTTTTTGTTGCATTGGCAGCTGGGTGAATCATTAAGTAATTCAGCTCTTGCTCCTTACACCAATCTTCCCAAATCTGTGCATCACGCTTTACCGATCCAACACCTTGGGCTTTCTCACGGCCACCAGTGAACCAAGTACGCTGACGAGCATCTTCAATGAATAAACAGACGTTTTCTTTTCCATAGTGCACAACAAACTCAAGCGTTCGACTCATGGCCTGAGTAATCGTCAAGGATGTAACTTCAAATAATTCACCGCCACTGCCTTTGTCTTGGGCTACGGCGTATCCTGTGTTTACACCTGTATCGATGCCAATGAGATACTTAGTCATTCAATACAAACTCCCCATCACCTTTGCAAAAACACACATAGCCAACTTGAACGGTTAAATTGCGGTACCCGATGCCCTTGTCAAAATCAAAGAGCTTATCGCCGTGTATAAATCTCAAGTTTTTAAAGAATGGTTGTGCTGAAAAAAATGCTTCAAATTCTTCAGTGCGATCTACTAGTGGGATAATCTCTACATCACCAGTAAAGCAACTAAACGGCGTTCCATCATCCAAACGCCCATATACACGACCATCTTCAACACGGTCTAATACGCCATAACCAGTGAAGCGTTTACCTGAATAAACTGTTGCTGATTCACCAATAAAATCTACTTTTACGCGGTCACCTTTATTCATTCATTCACCCCAAATAACTGTTTTGCTTTACCGCTGAGGAAGTAGCGATAATCGTCACTTTTTCCACCTTGAATCACGCTGACCAATCCCATTACAACCAAGCCGCTTAAGTAGCGCTGCACCGACCGAATGCTTAAATGGGGTAATGCCTGCGCTTGGATTTCTCTAGATGTGGCAATTTTTGTATTTTTAATAACGATCAAAACATCAATCCCACGGTTTAAAACTGCAGCTTTGCTGTAGTCCACTTGACGTTCATTCATGCCGTCACCTTTATCTTTTCCTCTACAACACAAATGGTGTCGTTATGATTTCCGCCGTGAGCTACTGTTAAAATCTCAATAATTGAAAAACCTTTTGTTTTACCAATTCCATTAGAGTTCCATCCAAAACTCATAACTTTCCCGTTTATCTTGGTAACCCTCGCTATCTCCTTTTTGAGATCACCCCAAAACTTAGACTGTGTATCTTGCATTGAAACCGTTAATCCTAATGACTTGTAACACTCAGAAACTTGTCTAGGGCTATACGGTGGATCAAAGAAAACTAAATCAACTGATTCATCATCAAACATCTTAAGAAAGCTCAATGCATCGAGCGTGTAATCCGTCGGCATTGTCCAATCAATATCATTTGTGACTTTTTCTACCTTTGATGTGTTTGCAAAAGGATCAATGCTGAGCAAATCATTGTTTTTGTACTTTTCAATAAGTTCTGAAATTGGCTTTATCGAAAATGTTTTTTTATTAGGCATCGACCATGCACGGGTAAATTTCACGCTTCACCCCCAACACGATTAAAAGTCTTCCCCAGTGTCGCCAATAATTCAGGTGGGCAAGGAACACAACTACGATTTCGATCATGGTTATCGAGCTGCTTTTGAGCCTTAGGCTTCACCCACATTTCTTGCGTCATACCCTTTGCCTTAGCACGGCGTAGGTAATCCATGTAAATATCTTTGAAAGCGAAGTGAGCCGATTTTTGCCCCTCTGCGCTCAACACATGGCGAACTTCTTCAAGTACGCGCTTGGTCAGCGTTGTGATCTTCGTTTGTGGATCTGATTCAAACTGCATAGCCTTTGCCCATGCCATATCAGCCGTCCACCAATCACCGCCTTGTTCACACCAGCTGCGGAATGTCGGTAAATTCTTCGGGCACCATTCCTCAGCGTTCATACGTGTTAAACCGCGTGCGATATCTGCTGGAGTTAGGCCATTTAGGACTGTGCAAGCCAACTGAACAAGCTCTTGGTTGTCTTTATAAACTTCAAAGTTCTTTTTGAAAGATTCGCCGTATAGAGCACTCATGCGATCCAACACCATCTCAGCCACTTCGACTGGGAAATCAATCGCAAATGCTTGCTCAAATAATTGGATATTGCTCATGCGCACTCTCCTTGAACATCCCGCATTGGCGCAGGTTGATTTGCTTGGCTACCAAATCGACGGCGCTCAGAAGGTTGTTGAACTGGTGCGGGTGTATTCTTCGGTTCGTATACGCTTTGGTAGCTACCGATGATCGAAGATTCCAAGGATTGATTTGCACCTACACCGAAACCAATCAATTTTTTGATCAACAGATTCACGGCGTTTTCAGTCAGTGGTTTTTTGATGCTGTTGCGCATATCAACAAACTGAATCCACAAATCACGATTTACATTCGCTGGTAACTCAACCGCTTTTGGATCGAATTGATTTTGCTTTTCCGCTTTTGGTTTTTCAGCCTTAGGTTGTTCAGGAACACTCTTACTTTTTTTATTTATTTTTTTATTTTGTAGAGTGTCTTTTGATAGTGTCTTTTGTGTGTAAAGAATTTTTACTAGCGGTGGTAAAGATTCTTTACTAGCGTAGTTAAATTTCTTTACTAGTAAAGATTTTTTACTAGTGCTTTCAGGTAGTAAAGAATTTTTACCAGGAAAAGACATTTTCCAGCCAACAACACATTCGTCATTCAACTTAAAAGTATTGCCATGAATGGTAGATCCACACTCAATTACCAAACCCACTTGAATGAGTTCAGCAATTGCTTTTGTGACTGTAGGACGGCTCTTGCCTGTCATCTTTTGGAACTGGCTTAGAGAAATCGAATCATGCTCTTTGTACCAGCCACGTGTCTTACGACAGATGATCAAATATAGCTTTGCAGCAACATCCCCAATTTGACAAAGAACGTCGTCTACAAAGGCGTTAGGCACCTGAAAACTGTTAGGAGTGAATTGACTCATTTGTTTAATAACCCCGCAGCATTAAATGGCACTAAAAAGCATGTTTCATGCTGAATAAACTGAGCAATTTCAATGTGATTCATTGAACCAACCATGGATTGTGTTATAATTAATCTATTCATTAAGATTTACCCTCTGAATTGAATACAAAAGCCTGAGCGTCGTACCTCAGGCTTTTTCTATTTGCAAAGCAGATAAATATTTAGCGCACTCACCCTTCATGGCTTTGCGTAGTGATTGAATTTTGAGTTCCATCTCTTCTAGGATGTGATCTGTCTCATCCATCTCAGCGGGAGTCACAACGCCGTCTTCCAATGCATTCAAAACTTGTTTGTTTGCTGCTCCATTTCCAACATTCATACCTAGCAAAGACTCCAAAACGCTTAAGTGGTGCTCTTTACCATCAGTATTTTCTACAGGCACCAACATCAAACCGATTTTGTGTGCCCAAACTTTTAAAACAGCTGGATTTTCTGTGTAAGTCAGCATTGCTTCAAAAGCTTTTAGGCTTGGCAAATGCGTTTCCATATTTGGATTTGCGTAATTCAAAACCGTTTTATGCGACACACCCAATACATCTGCGACATCTTTAGGACTTACTCCTGTAGATTGATGAACCATCTTATGCAGCGCTGTTTTTGTTTCTTTACTAATGTCCATATGTGAATCCTTGTATTAATTCACGTTTACCTATTTAGTCGAATTCGTGAAAATGGGGTTATGGAGTTAAGGTTTCTAAATCAGCCTTCAATTTTCCTTTTGTGGTTAATTCAAAAACAGCTTGAGTGCGCAGAGGGATTCCTTTTTTTTCCCACTTCCATAAAGTGACTTCTGAATAACCAGTTTTTAACGACAGTTCACGCTTGGTTTTGCATTTGAAGTACCGCATTAGGTCAGACGGTCTCATGTTTTTCTCTTAACTATGGTTAATTAACTAAAGTTACCACATGCAAACCACAGTTACAACCGTATGTATTAACATTGGTTAATACTTTTGATGGGTTTTCTTATGTCTTTCCACGAACGCTTACAACAAAAAATGGAAGAAAAAGGGGTAACACCTGCCGCTTTAGCGCGTGCTGCATCTGTCTCACCTGTTGCGGCAGGAAAGTGGTTTCATGGAGAAAGTGAACCTAAGGCTACTAAGTTAAAATTAATTGCTGATTTTTTAGGTGTGACCGATGATTGGCTTTTAACAGGGAAAGGCTCACCATCAAAATTAGATAACAACATTGATCTATCAGAAAAAATCCCCTTAGAAGGTCGCCCTATTCCTGTAATTTCATGGGTCGCAGCAGGCTCACTTTCATCAATTGAGACTGTGTTAAGAGACACTGAAATTGATGAATGGCTTCCACCAAATAAAGATTGTGGTAAGAGTGGTTACGGCTTAAAAGTAACTGGCATGTCAATGTCACCTTACTTTCTTCCAGATGACCGCATTTATGTGAATCCCGAGGTGCAAACTTTTGATTTACAAACTGGCGATCTAGTTATTATTGCGTGCTATGGAGAAACTGAAGCTACCTTTAAAAAATTAATTATTGAGGGTGATAACAAATATTTACAGCCATTAAACCCTAATTGGCCAGAGCAGATTATTAAACTTAGCGAAGACTGCCGATTAGTTGGTAAGGTTGTTGGTTTGTATAGAAAAATTTAAGAAATAAAAAGCCGCTATATGCGGCTTGGGTTTTGAAAAATTTATAAAACATTTGGGGGTGAAGAATGGGGAGAGAATATTCAATATCTAAAGAGCGTATGCTTGAAATTCTTCAAGAAACAAAATGTGTTTATGATGATATTGATTTTTCACATGAGCCGGGCTCTGATTACATTCATTTTCGTGCAAACCAAGTCTTTAGGCTAGATACTGGAGCGACAATACCTGGTGCCTCTGTTGTTTTTAGGAGTGTTAAGACACCAGGGTTCATGCGACACTCTCTAGACCTTCGAGTACGTCATCTAAATGTAGAAAACATAGTGCTTCAAATTGAAGTGCTTCCATTTGACCTTCAGCACCCAACTCACAGGGAGCCAGGCTTAACTTTACACGGATCTCATTTATTGAAGGCCACACAAACGATAGGCTATGATAGAGATACTGATAATTGGACATGGTTTCAGTGGCTTTCAGAATTTGAAAGACAGACCAATTTGCAGTGTTTTGGCAATAAATATGAACCTTTTATAGGAGAGCTATTCTAATGAATTCAAGTATAAAAGATTCAATCGAAAAGCTTGGTTTTCATGTCTATCATGCTGATGATGAGCATCTATGTGTAACCACGCCCCAGACCTTTTCGTCTGGAAAGCCGGCATGTTATTTTATTTCGCAAAATAATAATAAAATTATTTTAAATGACTTTAGTTTAAATTTTCATGCTATGAGTGATTGCCTACCTCAGCCTGAAAAAACTGAAAATATCATTTCTCGATTGGTGAGAAACACCCATACAAATGGCTTAATTAGATTTGAAAAACATCGCATCTGGTGTAAAGCTGGTGTTCAGGATTTGGAGTTTGCTATAGGTCATTATTTAAATGTGCTTGGAAGACTAACTTCCTATGAAGCCAAACCATCTACTGACCAAGAACTTGAAGAAATCCTTTCTGAAATTGAAACCTTTTTGCTCTATAAATTTGGAAAAGATAACTTAATCTTAAAACCAAAAGTAATTGGCCATACGGGCACATCTTATGATTTTAACTACCAAAGTGGCTCTAAGTTTATTGATTATGCAAAACCTGAGGCAGAAAAAACAGGAAAGTTACTCAGAAAAATGTTTGATGTGCAGAATCTTCAAAATGATGCTGAGTTTCAGATTATTCTTGAGGATAGGGTCAACAAAGATCATTTTAAGCGCGAAGCTGAAATTTTGGGAAATATAGCAAGCATCATGCCTGCAAGTAGTATTCTCTCTTCATAGCGTTATCACCCTCCAATTAACCCACCCTAGCGGTGGGTTTTATTTTGCCTATTAAACCACAGTTAAGAAATCTGGTTTAATTAATTTTAACTTTGGTTAATTTTATTATTGACTAAGTTATTAACCTTAGTTAATCTTTACTCACACACCAACCCAATGTGAGTAAACCAAAAATGGAAATCCAAAACTTACGCCTACAACTTCTCCACATCGCAGATGGCGACATCAACAAAGCTCAATCAATGGAAGCTTATGTTTTGGCTGAAGCAAAGACAGTTTCTGAAAAGAATGTAGGCGAAGAACCTAAAGAGGCTCAAAGCAAGCCTGAATCAGAAGAAGAATGTAGCTGCCTCATTTGTCTATTAGGTAAAGCTATTAAAGATATGCCACCAGAGCTCTTCGTTAAATTACCAGCTTAATTTCAGACATTAAAAAGCCCTGATAACTTTGCACGGCGATCAGGGCCCAATGTAAACACTTGTACGCTTACGGGGCTAATTATGAATCAACGCGTATCGCATAGCAAATTACCTGAGTTTGGCGCACCCAAAAGCCAAACGTCTGCAATCCTCTACCAAGAACCGACCGTGGAAGAAATCAATCCACCAAGTAAACCATGGGTTGAACGTTTTAAGAATTTCTCAGCAACCGCAATTGTCGCTGCATGTCTATTCGGTACTGGTGTAGTCATCCTTAAAGGCTGTGCCGACGATGTTGAACATCAGAAAGCTATGGCTGTTAAACACCAATTGCAGTTTGGCTCAGGGAAGTAAATCTTATGACTAAACTCGAATTGGATTTATTAAAGCTAAGCGAAGGAAAGTCACTAGATTTCGCTGCTAATTACGCTGCAATCATTCCTCATATCATTGAAGTATTAAAAGCTCAGAATACACCTGAAGGTTTTGAACAGGCATATAGCTCAATATTTTCCCCTATCATCAAACGGCCATATCCACGTTTAGAAAATGGCGATTACAAATACATCGAAATCGATCAGGGATGGAAGTTATGGCAAGCAGCTACAGCCCAAGCCGTTCCTGAAGGATTTGTTTTGGTGCCATACGACGTAGTAGATCATTGTATGAGCCACATTGTTCTAGCCCAATGTCATCCAAACAATACAAGTGGTGAAAATGATGTGATGGAAATGGATTTAAAGCTTTTAGAGCAATCTATAGAAAAAGCACAGGAGCAAAACCATGATTAAACAATTAAAGCGTGTTGAGCTACCTGAAGACCTTTGCTGGTGGTTTCATCCTGATTTTAATTCCATTGACCCAATGGCAACCTGTGACGAAGAACGTGGCTATACGCCCAAAGAATGGGAAAAGCTTCAAGCAAACGGCAATATTGATATTTTAATCGACACGTCTGTTGATCTTGAGGAAATCGATCCTAATGCAAATGGTGAGTGGAAAAGCTTCATACCTACTCCACCATCACCAGAACATTTTTTAATGGCTGCTTTTGATACTGAACATTGGGACTATGCTGTTTTATGGTGGGCTAAAGAGCGCTTACCTCATTCTGTCCAACAGAGTTTGAAGGAGGTGCCATGAAAAATAGATTCTATCTCACCTCTTCACATGGCTACCTTGGATCGAATGTGGTTTGGCATCGACATGAAGAATGTGGTTATCACACTGATTTGGATCAGGCTCATGTGTATACGCTTGAAGAAGCACAAAAATATTGGGCTTTATCATGCGGCGATTGCCTACCAATTTCTGCTGATCATGTAGATGCTTTAGCAGTATGGAAAGTTGATTGCCAGCTTATTCCTAATAAATCACAACCATTCGATGACATACACAATACTTATGTTGCCTTTGAAAAAGGTAAATGGGATGGCAATGATGTTTACTGGCTGAATGTGGACACATGCTGCACATCGACTAATTTTGATAAAGCATCAGTTCTTGGGGTTGAAAGAGCTAAGAATCTTGATGATAGTTATGTAGTTATGCCATTCACATTAGCAGACAAGGTGAAACGACGGACTTTCGAACACCATAATATTAATAAGCGAAAGATGGTTTTTGGCGCTGGTCTAAAGACTCCTGAAATAGTTAAGAAGTATCAGCGCAGAAAGGCGGATCCAAAGCAACGATTCAATTGCCCTTCATGTGGACGTATTACTTGGCAAGACAATCCTTACGACTTTATGGGATGTCGAAATATTGTTTGTGATGAATGGAGCGTGCACGTATGACCAAAGCTATAAACGGCGAACAGGCAGCTGAACTCTACATACAAGGCAAGTTCATTCAAATATTAAATATTGCTGATGATTGGGTGGACGTAGACGAAAATGTCAAAATCAGCTACTTCCGTATGCGCAAGGACGAATTTGTTTTTCGTGAAAAGCCACCTTTTATCACCGTTAATGGTATTGAGGTTCCAGCACCTGAAAAAAGCCCAACACCTGGTAAATACTATTTCGTAATTAATGGTTCAAAGCAGGATGGTTATGAGCGTACGCTTTATGACAATAGTAATTTCAATTTCACCTTGGGTTGTTGGGGATACGAGAGAGATATTTTAAAAGTCGTAGCTGCGTTTAATAAAAGCTTTAAGGAGGTGGTATGAGCAATAAAGAAGCTTTGCACGGCGAAGAGGATCGGCTGCTTAAAACCAGTGATGTTGTTGAAATGGTGGGAATGACACGTGCAACAATTATTAAGTCAGTGGATATTGGCAGTTTCCCTGCACCGGACTGGGTAAGTGAAAGTGGATATAAACATTGGTGGAAGTCTACAATTTATGCTCACTTTAATAAAAACAAAGCCCTCGCATCATGAGGGCTTTAATTCGGTAAATTTTCTATCTTTCGATGCAATAAATTGTGCTTTTAATTCATCACAATAATCAGACCATCTTTGCATCATTGCACGGCGCTTATCTAAGTGCTTAGTACGGTTGTATGCCCTACCATGCATATCTCTTACCTGATGCGCCAGCTGCTGCTCAATAATATCTAGCGGGAACTCCAAAACCTCATCGAGTAATGTTCTGGCAATTGCACGGAAACCATGCCCAGTCATTTCCTCGTTGCTGTACCCCATGCGACGTAATGCCATATTAATAGACATATCTGAAATAGGACGATTATTGTCAGAGCGCGACGGGAACACAAATTCCGAGTTATTTGTAAAATTATATGCTTCTTTCAAAATAGCTATTGCTTGAGTCGAAAGTGGGACTATATGATCCAGTCCAGTTTTAGCTGAAGTCTTAGAGGGAGTATAAGACCAAGTTGCGCTATCAAAATCAATATCAGACCATTTAGCATTGCGTAGTTCGCCAATACGTACAAATACTAACGGTGCAAGCTGTAATGCAAATTTCACGTGCACCAGTTGCGATTCATAACTATCAATGTCAAATAATAAGCGCGCGAAATCGAATGGATCTGTTAATGCTGAATAGTGATTTTTTTCACGCTGAGTAATTGTGCCAGCCAAATCCTGAGCAATATCCCTTTCACAAAGCCCCATCTTCACAGCAAAACGAAATACTTGTGATGCCTTAGAGCGAATGCGCATTGCAGACTCAATAAAACCTTTGTTTTCGTCTTTCTCAATTACCTTAGCCAAATCCCGTGGTGTAATTTCAGAAATAGGCATATTTCCGATATCACGATAAAGTTTTGTAAAAATTCGCTCGTTACGGATTTCTGTAGCTGGAGCTAAACGCTGTTTACTTTTATATAGCTCTGAAACTGACTTAAATGTTGCCTGTTGTTTGAGGCGTTCTTTTTCTTCTACGCCCTGCTTTTCAGATTGAGGATCTTTTCCTGCGGAAATCAAAGCACGATATTGGTCTCTATATTCGCGCGCCTTGGCTAAAGATATTTGCGGATAAGTTCCGATCGACATCGTATTTCTTTTTTTTGTTATTGGGCGTGTATAGTCAAAACGCCACATTACAGACCCGTTTTTACGAATTAGAAGATTCAAACCCGCACCATCACTGAGTCTTACGTCAGTTTGTAAGCCATTGGGATTGTTAGTTTTTATGTCTCTAAGGAATGCTTTGATTTTTGAATCTGTAAGCGAAATTACTTGTTTTGGCATTTTTTGCGTTACACCTATGAGTACAAATTTAATTTGTAACGCAACCTGTAATGCATCATAGCGTTACAGGTTTGAATTACTTTATACAAGTTTATACAGGTTTATTTACGCAAGTCTAATAGGGGTAACGACTTTATACAGCTTTATACAAGTTTTTATATAGAAAGTGGTGCGCTCAGCGGGACTCGAACCCACGCCACAGGCTTCGGAGACCTGTACTCTATCCAGTTGAGCTATGAGCGCGCGAGCACATCATATCAAAAAAAATCACAAGGTAAAGCATCTATCTAGCTTAGAGTGATTTTCCTGCTTATGCTTTATACAATGTTCTATATCTGCAACACAGAATTGCGAGTAGATTACTTGGTTTATTAGGCATAATCGCTCACAATAGTGCCATTATTAATCATTCGAGAATTTCATGACTGATGCATTGACGTTAAGAGATTTGTCCAAAACCTATAAAAATGGGTTTCAGGCTTTAAAAGGCATCGATTTAACTGTTCCTGAAGGCGAGTTCTATGCCCTTCTTGGACCAAATGGTGCAGGCAAATCTACAACGATTGGTATTATCAGCTCATTGACCAAGAAAACCTCAGGCACTGTCGAAATCTTTGGACATAATCTCGATACGTACCCCTCTCAAGCCAAACAGTGCTTAGGGGTTGTACCTCAAGAGTTTAACTTCGGTCAGTTTGAAAAAACCTTCGATATTTTAGTCACACAAGCCGGCTATTATGGTATTCCTAAAAAAATTGCGGAAGTTCGAGCCGAAGGATATTTAGAAAAACTCGGCTTATGGGAAAAACGCGGTGTTCAAGCCCGTATGCTTTCAGGTGGTATGAAACGTCGCCTGATGATTGCCCGTGCCATGATGCATGAACCGAAACTCCTTATTTTAGATGAACCCACAGCAGGGGTTGATATTGAGCTGCGTCGTTCAATGTGGGACTTCCTCACAGAAATGAACAATAAAGGCACATCGATCATTTTAACCACACACTATTTAGAAGAAGCGGAAATGCTTTGTCGTCGAATTGCCATTATTGACCGTGGTGTGATTAAAGAAGATACCAGCATGAAAAATTTCCTCAATCAGCTCAATGAGGAAACCTTTATTTTTGATTTAGCTGCACCGATTGAGCCGATTCATATCGACATCATTGGAGTTCGTTTCCATTTAGTCGATGCCGTGACTTTAGAAGTGACCATGGATAGAGCGCATACCCTCAATGACTTATTTCAATTACTCGAATCGCAAGGAATCCGAGTTCGTAGTATGCGGAACAAATCTAACCGTTTAGAAGAACTGTTTGTGAAGATGGTCGAAAAAAATCTCGAAGGAACTACGCCATGAACTTAAACCAACTTAGCGTAGCTTTATATACTTTGGTGCATAAAGAAATTCGCCGCTTTATGCGCATCTGGCCGCAAACCTTGCTTCCACCTGCCATTACCATGAGTTTGTACTTTGTGATATTTGGCAATTTGGTCGGTTCTCGTATTGGCGAGATGGGCGGATTTAGCTATATGCAGTTCATCGTGCCTGGACTGATTATGATGGCGGTGATTACCAACAGTTATGCTAACGTTTCTTCGAGCTTTTTTAGTGCCAAATTTCAAAAAAGTATTGAAGAGCTGATCATGAGTCCTGTACCTTTGCATGCCATTTTATGGGGCTTTGTCTTAGGCGGTGTGTGTCGTGGGGTCTTGGTCGGTATCATTGTGACAGCCATGAGTTTATTTTTTACTGACCTTTATATTACCAATTGGTTTGTTACTATTTACACCGTCTTGGTCACCTCGTTCTTATTTTCACTGGGTGGTTTTATCAATGCGGTGTATGCCAAATCTTTTGATGATATCTCCATCATCCCAACCTTTGTGCTGACGCCTTTAACTTATTTAGGTGGCGTATTTTATGCCATTTCAGCACTCAGTCCTTTTTGGCAAAATTTATCGTTGATCAATCCGATTGTATATATGGTCAATGCTTTTCGTTTCGGTATCTTAGGTCATAGCGATGTTAACGTCGTCGTCTCCCTATCTGTTATGACCATATGCTGTGCAGTGCTTTATGGCATTGCTTACTATTTACTTTCTCGTGGTTCAGGAATGCGTGAATAATGAGTGTAGAACATTCTCTTTTGGGTAAAGACACCAATTACCCTACAACTTATCAACCCGATATTCTCTTTCCTATCGCTCGTGCCACAGCACGTGAGCACTATGCGCATGTTGAAGGTATTCAACAAGGTAAAGACTGGTGGCATGTTTTTGAAATTTCTTGGTTAAATAACCATGGTGTTCCGCAAGTTGCCATTGGTCGTATTAGCCTGCCGGCCACCTCGCCCAACCTAATTGAGTCAAAGTCATTAAAACTTTACTTTAATAGCATGAACTTTACTCAGTTTGAGTCTAAAGCTGCGTTTAAAGCAACGGTTGAACAGGATTTATCAGTGGCCGCTGGCGCAGATGTGAATATTGATCTTTTTCGTGTCGATGATGTGGAAATTAGTCAACCAGAAGGTATCTGTATAGATGAACTGATTCCGACCCAATTGGAAAATAATCCCAATGCAAATCTATTGGCATTAGATGATGCAGCAGAAGATGTTGAAGTACAGATTTACTCGCATTTACTCAGAAGTAACTGTCCAGTCACTGGACAGCCTGATTGGGGCACGGTATTTATCCGATATAAAGGTAAAAAGCCTTGTTATAACAGTATACTGGCTTATATTATCTCTTATCGTCAGCACAACGGTTTTCACGAACAATGTGTGGAACAAATATTTGCCGATATTTGGCAAAATTTGAAACCTGAAAAGCTGATGGTGTACGCAGCTTATACACGCCGTGGTGGTTTAGACATTAACCCTTGTCGTGTGTCAGATGTGTCATGGATGCCCCGCCCAATTCGATTGGCGCGACAATAAAATAAAGAACATTGAGGTTAATACACGATGCCATTTTTTGGTTTTATTCCATCGACTGAACTTTTACAGACTATTCAAACTGCTCAGCAGAAGAAAGACTCAAGTGAACCTTTATATCCACTTCGAGATAAAACAGCACTACTCATCAATGATGAAATTATTGATGCCATTTTGACTGAGTTAGTTCGCCGTTTTCCACCAAGTGATAAACGTGACACAGCCGAGAAACTTGCTGGCTATATTAAGTCAACAGTTGCGGTTCTGTTGAAGCAGCTTTTAGGCAAATCATCGAATGATGTGGTTCAAGCATCGATTCAGTTTTCTGAAAAAAGCTTGTTTAAAGATGCTGAAGGTCAGTTCCGTGTGGGTGAAGCGTTAGATGCAAACTTAGTGACCAGCCTCAAATATAACTATGCTGAAATTAAAGCAGGCAATGAAGTAGATAAAGCCGCGTTAACCGAACTATATAAACAGTTTGCTGAAGCGACTGTACGCCACTTCATGAATGACTTTAATAAAACCCTCGATTTGGGCATGATTAAGCGTAAAGCGGCCGATATCGGTTCTGCTGCTGTCATTAAAGCAGTACATATTGCTGCCAATAAAATCATCCCCAATTTAACCAAAGATGAACTTTTAGCTTTAGCTGAATATCACGATACCTTATTTCATGCTTAAGTGCTAAAAGTCTTTCGAGGCTTTTCAGATCAAAATGACTCTACTGATGTAGGGTCATTTTGGTTTCTAAGCTGTGATTTCCTGCTCTTTATATAAAGCTATATATAAAGTCTTTATATAAGCTGAGACCAGATCTTTTTGTCATTGTCATTAGACTCTAAACACTACAATTTTAATTGCCTCTATATAAGGAAGACTTTTTATATCAGTCAGTAAAACTTGACTTATATAGTCACGTAAATACTCTGCCTGAAAATCTGCGCCATTTTGAATGATCTGTCCTTTATATAGGCTGAGTTTGTCTTTTTTTGTATACCTATTTGCCCGCTTCAGTACAGACAATGTTATCTTAAAGCCTATTCACGCTAGACTCCGTTCACAAGAATTTTGACATAACAGAAACGCGAACTATGGGCCTTCCCCTATTCGCTTTGCTCCACTGCCAACAACGACTCTGGAAATTAGACTTCTATGTTAAATTTAAACTTTTATAACAAAGTTAAACGTTTACCTTTATTGATTGGCGCTTTGTCGATCACCAGTTTTTGCCAAGCCAACGATTTTGCTTCTCATCCTGACTATTACAGCTTTAAACAAAAAACCATGCAAAATTATGGTCTGTCTGCTGAACAAGTTGATTGGGCGATGAGTGGTTCTAAAAATGTACCCAACATCATCAACATTATGAACCGCCCAGGTGAAAGTAAACCGTGGTACGAGTATAAAACCAACTTTATGGCAGAGAGCACCATTCAGCGTGGTGTCCGTTTCAAAGCACAGTACGCAGATACTTTAAACCGTGCCGAACAACAATTTGGCGTACCGCAGTCGGTCATTCTCGGTATTTTAGGGGTAGAAACGGGGTTTGGGACGAACAAAGGTAATTTTGTCACCCGTGATGCCTTAGCAACTTTAGGTTTTGGTTACGAACGTCGTAAGCAATATTTCCAAGATGAACTCAGTGCTTTAATCGCTTGGAGCTATAAAGATGGCGTGCCAACCAACTCGGTTGTAGGTTCGTATGCAGGTGCAGTTGGCTATCCACAATTTATGCCAAGCAACATTCCAAAGTTTGGCGTGGATTATGATGGCAATAGTCATGTCGATTTACGCAATTCAGCTGTCGATGCCATCGGCTCGATTGCCAACTATTTAGCAAATCATGGCTGGCAACGTAATCAGCCGATTGGATTTGCAGCACGCTATAGTGGCTCAAATCCTGAATCAGTCATTGCTAAAGATTTAACTTTACCGACGCCTTATGGGGTATTAAAAAATCAGGGCATTCAACCGACCAATCCGATTGTCAAAATCGATGATTTAGATATGGTGAATGTGATCCAACTACAGGAAAATTATGGGCAAAGTTATTACATCACTTACCCTAACTTTCAGGTGATTACGACCTATAACAAGAGTCGTATGTATGCGACTGCGGTGTGGCAATTAGGGGCTGAAATTGCTAGCCGATAAGGCTAGCTTTTTACTCAATTTACAGATGTCAATAAAAAAATATTTAAAAATGATGTAAATTTCGGCATTTTTCATACCTTGTTACAATATTGATTATTTTTTAATCAAAAAATGTTCGGTTTATGTAGTTTTTATCATTATTTTAATTAAACACTAGACATGCTTATGACTGCATGAATATTATCCATTTCGTCAAATGTTGTTGCAAAAGTGAATTAACAGGCAAGTTTTTTTATCTTTCAACCACTTAGTTTAAAGAAAAAAGTATTGTCTTTTGGAGTTTATAAATGCAGTCTTCACTTAAATATATACTGGCCATTGCCTCGACCATCGCGCTGAGCCAATCGCAAGCAGAGATGGTTCAGTCATCATTTACCAATGATAATGATAACTCTCGCCTAGCTGCGCGTGTCTTGAATAAAGATGCTCAAGGCTTCAACTCACATTTCTCAAATTTAAATAGCCTTTCAATCACTGAACGTTCAGGCGATAAAATTCGTCGCGAAACAATCGCTGCAAAAATTGAGATCCCTGAAGAAGAGCCTTCAGTGATTGAAAAGTTAAATACTGTTGCATCAAATACAGTACGTAAGTTTAGTCAAACGGGGATGGCGTCTTGGTATGGTCGTCAGTTCCACGGTCGTAAAACAGCAAGCGGTGAAACATTCGATATGAATGCATTAACTGCAGCTCACCGTAGCTTGCCGCTAAACTGCTTTATTCGTGTAACGAATAAAACCAATGGTAAAAGTGTCGTGGTTAAAGTAAATGATCGTGGCCCATTCCACGGTAACCGCGTGCTTGATCTTTCTTATGGCGCTGCTAAGCAACTGGGTATTACCAATGCGGGTACTGCGAAAGTTAGCATTGAACGTATTGATGGACCAAACTCTTAAGACTCGTCTCTACAACACGCATTTGACAGCAAAGCCACAGTAATGTGGCTTTTTTAATGTCTCATCTTTGCCTCATGTTTTACACAATCGTAAACAGCTCGATCTCCAGCATTTGATCCCCTCTCAGATGCTCAGTTTGAATAAAATGAAAAAACCCATCGATCCGATTTGTTGAGGTGAGTGTGCTCACAATTTTTTGCAGCATCTGGAAGACTAGCTAAGTTAAGTATTTTCTCAGCTCATTCTTATCTGATCAAAGCCAATTTTTCTACCCACCTTGAACTGTAGTTTTATCCATTCGTCAAATTCAAATGATTTTATGAATTACCTAGTAAATTGAGCGCCATTTTGGGGATATTGGATTCACTATTGCCCTACATGTTTTTATATAATTGAGTCAATTCTATGGACCAAAACTCAAAAGAAAACCTTCTTACTTCTTCAAAGTTCTCAAACCCCACCTCATTTGCTCTATTTTCAACTTTTCTAGCTCCACAATCAAAGCTACGCCAATTTGATAGACATAGCAAAAATCGCAAATGGTGAGCTTTTAGAGCAACACAAATTTAAAAGCAATGAAAAAGATCGGGCTCTCACACTTTTTTATCCTTTTTTCGGTATTTTATGGGCCTATTTGCTGATGAAATGCTAGAAATCGAATAATAGATTCAGACCGTAAAAAAATCCTAAACTCAGCAAAATACTGAGCAATAATTTTCTCGTCAAAAGAGTGATTAACAGCGTAAAAATTGCCCCATAAAAATAACTATTTTGAAGTATTCCTTTCCAGTGCCCACCTTCAAAAAAAACCAGTGGCAAACAAATCGAAACCATCAGACAAGGCGCCGCATATTTCAGCATGCGTGTCGCAAATTTAGGCAGGCGAATTTGAGTTTTAGGCTCTAAAAATAAATACCGATTAAAAAAGGTCACACAGGTCAAACTCAAAACAAATAACCAGGTCATGTTTTAGCCCTCAGCTTGATCAAAGAGCGCAGCAACCCACATACCACTAAACCCAGCCAGCAAAATAGCTGATCCCAGCTCTAACCAACTCAAAATCAGCACCATGATCGACGAACTCACCACGCCATAAATTGCGGCTTTATTTTGAATCAGCATCACTGCCATAACTAAAAAAACCACCACAATTGAAAACTCTAAGTGGAGATTCGAAAGATCAGGTACTTTATTTGCAAGCAAAATACCCATTAGACTAAACAACACCCAACTGACATAAAAGCTGAATCCTGCACCCAACATATAGGCATAAGATGGCTTTTCCTTTAGCATCGCTGTGGCATAGAGTTCATCGGTCAGCAAAAAACCGATACTCAATCTTCTTTTGAGTGACCACGGCTTCACCTCTTCTCTTAAGCTCAGTGCATAAATAAAGTGCTGACTGGTTAGGAAAAACACTGTGATCAGAATACTCAGTAAAGATGCACCCGTCATGAGCATGCTCAAACTGACTAATTGTGCCGCACCTGCAAACACTAACGCTGACATGCCTATAGCTTGCATAACACTTAGACCCGCATTAATCGCTGCTGAGCCTGCCAATATTCCCCATGGAATAACCGCGACTGAAAGTGGCAACATATCTTGAACGCCACGGAAAAAACCTAAACTTTTCTGTTGGATCAATTGCGACTGCACAGCAGCACTCCATTTTTCAATTCATTGGAGTCAATATGCGGCATGGCTTAGATGGCTTTCTTGTATGAAATTGCTGTTATTTAAATTTTATGTGCCAGATATTGCGCAGGCGTACAACCCAATGACTTTTTAAAATGACGAGTGTAATGGCTTTGATCAGAGAAACCACAGAGTTGTGCAACTGTCGCAATCTCGCAGCCTTGTTTAAGTAAATATAAAGATTTACGTAATCGAAATTGCACCAACCATGCATGAGGTGGAAGTCCAGTAAACTTTTTAAATTGACGTAGTAAATGCCATGGGCTCATCCCGACGACAGCGGCGAGCTCGGCCAGTTGATGCTCTCTTTCAGGTTCCGCAGCAAGTAGTTCTTGTACCAAGACCACTTTACGCTGTGCTTCGGGTAAGTCTTTTAATATTTTCTTAGATTGATTATAACGGCTTAATAAATAAGCCAAAGTTGAAATATATAAACTCTGCTTAAACAGTGTATTTTTAGGCTGTAATAACAAATCGAACAGCAAATTCAATTGTTCGGCTAGCCCTTCATCATGAACCACAGCTTGCGGAAACCACGGCATAGTACCTGCTTCATGAAAAAAATCATGACTCACCTCTTGAATCATTTCAGGGGTCGGATAAATTGCCCGATAACACCAACCAGTTTCAACAGCAGAAGAACCCGTATGTACCTCATCAGCATTCACTAAAATAATATCGCCTTGCGGCGCAATATGCTGATTTCCTGTGCGTAAAAAAGACTGCGCACCTTCATCAATTAAACCAATACAGTAGCCTTCATGGGTATGTTTTGAAAACTGCGTATGTTGATAGGAGGCTTTTAACATTTCAAGACCATCAAGTTCTTGAACATGATGGTAATTTACAAATTCACTGGGTCTGATTTCGTGCATGAGTTGGCCTCTCCTGAACACTCAGCATACTGCGATTCAGCAAAACGTATAGAACAAAATTGCTCTACTACTGATAGGTTTTTCCTTGGTGTTTTAACCAACCACCTTCATGGCGCTGTTGTGGATCGTGATGTGTCCAGTGGATCACCCCGCCTTTTTCACTATATTCGTATTCACCATTGAAACCAACAGTATCCCCTTTTTGTAAGCGCTCAATGCGGGGTGCCAAATCAATATTATGTGCAACCAAAACCGTCATTGCATTAGGGAGTTCTACAATAAATTTTTGATGACGAGAACCGTCATTATCATCCTTAAGCACTGCCACAACACGCCCTTGTGATTGAACTTGAATATTACTTTTCCGGCTTTGAAACGCTTGGGCAATTTTTGCTGTGCCATCAAGCACTTGATTTTGCGGTTGGTTGGTCTCTATAGAGGGCTCTACCGCGACTGATGGTGTCGATGTTTGTAATTGATTTTCTTGAAGATCGATTCCGAAATACGCAGCAATCAAAAGTACAATCACCGCACCAATACTCAGGTTGGTTTTGTTGGCCACTTATCTACTTCCTCGTGTTATTTTTATTAATTGTATAAAAAAAGCCCCAAAGGGGCTTTTTTTACTCAAAATAATTTTTCAATTATTTTGCAGCAGCTTGAGCAGCAGCAACTTCTTCAGCGAAAGAAAGTTCAGCTTTTTTCTCAATACCTTCACCCACTTCAAAGCGAGCGAATTGAACAACTGTAGTACCAGTTGCTTTAAGAACGTCAGCAACTTTCTTGTCGTTGTCGATTACGTACATTTGACGATCAAGAGCAACTTCGTTCAAGTATTTCTCAACTGAACCAGTTACCATTTTCTCAACGATGTTTGCAGGCTTACCAGATTCGATTGCTTTAGCTTCAGCAATTTCTTTCTCTTTAGCGATAAGCTCAGCAGATACACCTTCAGCAGAGATAGCAACTGGGTTGAACGCAGCAACGTGCATTGCAATACCTTTACCAGTCGCTGCATCACCTGTGTAAGATACAACAACACCGATTTTTAAACCGTGTTTGTAAACTGCAAGGTTTTCGCCTTCAATGATTTGAGCACGACGAACTTGGATGTTTTCACCGATTTTCTGAACAAGAGCAATACGCGCTTCTTCTACAGTTGCACCATCTTCAAGTTTCAATTCAGCAATTTTAGCAGCATCAGTTTCGCCAGCAGCTAATGCAGCAGCAGCGACTTGAGCAGAGAAACCAGCAAAGTTTTCGTCTTTAGCAACGAAGTCAGTTTGGCAGTTTACTTCTAAAAGAAGCGCTTTGTTACCGTCTTGAGCGATAGTGATTGCGCCATCAGCTGCAATGTTACCCGCTTTTTTAGCCGCTTTAGCTTGACCAGATTTACGAAGGTTATCAATCGCTAATTCGATGTCACCATTCGCTTCTGTTAATGCTTTTTTACATTCCATCATTGCAAGACCAGTACGATCGCGCAATTCTTTAACCATGCTTGCTGTAACTGCAGTCATGTCAATCTCCTAAATACGGTAGAAAATGAATTCTTTTTAGAACAGAAACGGCCCAGAGCTGTCTCTTGGGCCGTCTGCATACATGACGCTTACTTTGCCACCATCACATGTCGCAAAAATGACAAGCTTACGTCAAACGCATTAAGCCTCAGGAGCTTCTTTAGCTTCTTCAACTTTAGCTTGTGCATTTGCTTGTGATTGAGCATATTCTTTACCAGCAAGAATCGCATCAGCCATAGCAGAAGCATACAAAGTAACTGCACGGATCGCATCGTCATTACCCGGAATAACGTAGTCTACGTTGTCTGGGTTAGAGTTTGTATCAACGATACCGATTACAGGAATACCAAGGTTTTTAGCTTCTTTAATTGCAATTGCTTCGTGATCAACGTCGATTACGAATAATGCGTCAGGTAAACCACCCATGTTCTTAACGCCGCCTAAAGCGCGTTCAAGTTTTTCCATCTCACGAGTACGCTCTAAAGCTTCACGTTTAGTAAGCTTAGCGAAAGTACCATCTTGAGATTGAGTTTGAAGGTCTTTAAGACGGTTGATAGATTGGCGAAGTGTTTTCCAGTTCGTCAACATACCACCTAACCAACGGTGATCAACATATGGTTGACCAGCACGTTGTGCTTGTTCACGGATGATGTTAGAAGCAGCACGTTTCGTACCAACAAACAATACTTTATTCTTTTTGCTAGCAAGGTTGTTAACAAAGTTCAAAGCATCATTTAACGCAGGAACAGTGTGCTCAAGGTTGATGATGTGAATTTTGTTACGCGCACCAAAGATGTATTGACGCATCTTTGGGTTCCAGAAACGTGTTTGGTGACCGAAGTGTGCGCCTGCTTGAAGAAGGTCGCGCATGCTTACGTTGTAATCTGCCATTTTCTTTACCTTAAAGTTTGGGTTAGGCCTCCATATATCCGCATCCTCCACCCTAACGGGCACCCAGAGAAATGTGTCGATATATGTGCGGATTTTATTGCCCCATCGCACAAAGCCCGTGAAATTTATTCACGAAAAAGCATTTGATAAAATGGGCGGCTATTTATACCATAGTCACACACAAATTTCCAAAAGTTTTTAGAGATCATGAACAGTACTTACGAAGCACCCCGTCGACTCATCAAAAGCGCTGAAGACATCGAAAAGATGCGTGTGGCTGGACGACTGGCGGCTGAAGTCTTGGATATGATCAAGCCACATATTAAACCAGGTGTGACTACACTTGAGTTAGATACGATTTGTCACGATTATATTGTCAATAAACAAGACGCGATTCCAGCATGTTTAGGTTACGGTGCAGCGCCGGGTCGCCCTGCGTTCCAACATGTGATTTGTACTTCTGTAAACCATGTGGTCTGTCACGGCATTCCTTCAGATGCAAAAGTTTTGAAAAAAGGCGATATTTTAAATATTGATGTGACGGTCATTAAAGATGGTTTCCACGGCGATACCAACATGATGTACATCGTGGGTGGCGAAACTTCTATTCTTGCAAATCGTTTATGTAAAGTGGCACAAGAAGCGATGTACCGTGGAATAGCAACAGTAAAGCCGGGTTCGACCATTGGAGACATTGGTCATGCCATTCAACAATATGTCGAATCAGAACGTTTTGGTGTCGTGCGTGAATACTGTGGTCACGGTATTGGAACTGTGTTCCATGACGAACCTCAAGTCTTACACTATGGTCAACCAAACTCAGGCATGATTTTAGAAGAAGGCATGACCTTTACCATTGAGCCAATGGTCAATGGTGGTGACTGGAAAACTAAATTATTGGGGGATAAATGGACGGTAGTGACCAAAGACCATAGCTTGTCTGCACAGTATGAACATACATTATTAGTCACTAAAAACGGGGTTGAAGTTTTAACTGCACGTCCTGAAGAAGATTTATCACGTTTTCAGTCTTAAAATGCTGTCATTGGCATGAAATATGATGCCATCTGTCAAAAAGACCACCTACTGGTGGTCTTTTTTATGACTAAGTAAATATTGGATTTTAAATTTATTCTTTATTTTACAAACAGCTAGAATCAAAAAATATTCAACAGTAGCTTTCTATTACATTCATCCATCTGTAACAAAGATTGCAAGCAAGTAACACGATCACACAAAACGGGTTTTGACATTCACAAATGTCAAAAACACATGTCCTTTAAAAACAACAGCTTTATCGTAGCAGCAACCTTAATAATACGCTCTATAAAAACGAATAGCTAATTTGGACATGGAGTCCCAGAATGAAAAAAACATTGCTTTGTGTAGCAACGTCTATTGCTGCTTTACCTATGCTCACACATGCAGATTCACCTTATTTTAGTCTACAAGATGGTGATGGCTTTAAACGCTTTTCTGTATCGGTCGGTGCTTTACATGTCATGCCACAAGGTAAAGCCCAACCTTTCCGAGTTAACACATCGGTTAAAGAAGGTGAAACTTCAAAAGTTGGAGATATCAAAGCACAAACGGTGCTCGACAATATCAAGCCAGGAAGTAGCGTCAATCCTCTCTTAAAGGCTACTCTTGATGGGCTAGCTTTAATTAATGCTGATGTCCCCTCAGCACTAAGTGGAACTGCTGAAATCCGTGGACTCAGTCAATGGGATAATCCAGGTACGGGTTTAGAAGCCGATGATGTCACCACATTGGGCATCATGACCAATTACTTTTTTACCGACAATATTTCTTTTGAAATGAAAGCAGGGATTCCACCAAAAGTCGATTTACAAGGTAAAGGAAAAATTTATGCGCCTTTTTCAGCAACTGCAACACCTATGGGCGGAGCTTTAGGAAATTTAGAACTTGAAAATGATATTTTCATTACCGATTTGGAAGCACACGGCCCTGCGGCATCTGCACGTGCATGGACACCTGCTTTCGAGTTCCAATATCACTTTGGTAAAACAGGAGTAAATAAATTCCGCCCCTATGTCGGTGTTGGAATGATGTATGCCTACTTTAATGAGCTGGAAATTAACCCACAAACTGAAAAAGACTTGATTGCGGCAGGTCATATGATTGCCAATATTAAAGAAGGAAATGCAGGTGCAGCACTTGAGGGGAAAAAGAGTTCAGCCAATCCTAAAGTTAAGCTAGAAGCAACCGATGCCTTCGCGCCTGTTGCAACTGTCGGTTTCACCTACGACTTTAATGATAAATGGTTTGCTGTCGGCTCTGTGTCCTATGCCCATCTAAAAAATGAAACTACGATCACCGTCAAAGATGCTACGCACGGTGAACTGATTAAATCCACAGCCGATATTGAAATTAACCCTATTCTAGCGTATGCAGGTGTCGGCTACCGGTTCTAAGCCTTAAAAGAACTACAAAAAAGACGACACCAAGTCGTCTTTTTTCATGAATATTCATTGTTTTTATTGATCAAATAGTAAATTTTTTATCATCGCTTTCAGCAAATAATTCACTTAATATAGCGAACTCTAAACTCATTTTTTGGTTGAAATATGTCAGAAACTCGTTTTTCCAAACCGCTGATTTATATGCTCATTGGAAGTGCAATAATTCTGGCATTATCACTGGGTGTCCGACATGGCTTTGGACTCTACCTTGTGCCTATGAGTGATGATTTTGGCTGGGGACATAATGTTTTTAGTCTAGCGATTGCGATGCAGAACCTGATTTGGGGCGCAGCGCAGCCCTTTACAGGCGCATTAGCAGATAAATACGGCTCTAAAATCGTAGTTGCCGTCGGTGGTGTGTTGTATACCATCGGTTTACTGCTCATGGCAGTCAGCTCTACAGGCTGGTTACTCAACTTAAGTGTCGGTCTTATTTTGGGCCTAGCATTATCTGCGACCTCTTTCTCTGTATTGTTATCTGCAGTGGGTCGTGCTGCACCGCCTGAAAAACGTAGTCTTGCTATGGGTATTGCCAGTGCAGCGGGTTCTTTTGGGCAGTTCATTATGCTGCCGTCAACCTTACTGCTATTACAAAACTTTGGCTGGTCCGCAGCGCTGGTCGTTAGTGCAATTTTAATTGCGATGATTGTTCCGCTAGCTTGGATGCTCAAAGCTCCCGCCTTTGTTGTACCGAATGCTTCAACCAACCAAGTTCAGCTCAGTTTTAAAGATATCTTAGTGATTGCGAAAAACCATAAACCATTTTGGTTCCTATCACTCGGTTTTTTGGTCTGTGGCTTCCAAGTGGTCTTTATAGGTATCCATTTACCTGGCTATTTGATTGACCATGGTTTTAATGCAACCACAGGAACTGTTTTCTTAGCGTTGGTCGGTTTATTTAATATCGTTGGCACTTACACTGCGGGTTGGCTAGGTGGGAAATATTCTAAACCAAAGTTACTGATGGGCTTATATGGGCTCAGAGGCATTGCGATTATTGCCTTTTTGATGCTACCGCTCAGCACACTCACCATCTATAGCTTTGGTGTGGTGATGGGTTTATTATGGTTATCTACAGTGCCTTTAACCAATGGTATTGTGGCCAATATGTTTGGTATTAAATACCTCAGCATGCTGAGTGGCATCGTGTTCTTTACTCATCAAGTCGGTTCATTTTTCGGTGGATGGCTAGGTGGTGTCAACCATGACGTTACAGGTAATTATGACTTGATTTGGCTGTTCTCTATTATTCTGAGTGTTTTTGGCGTACTGGTACATTTCTTTGTCGATGAAAAGGCGGTTGTCCATGACTAATTCATTTTTATGGCTCAAGTGTGGTATCGGCATTAGCATCGTTGCTTTGTTTGCTCTGGCAATTAGCCTTTGGCTGAATACGCCTCACCTGTTTGAGTATTTTAATCAGGCGTTTTGCGCACATTAAATCTGCGTATTTTGACCTCAATATTTCGCTATAAAAAAAGTAACATAATCATTAGCTTAGTATTTTTTTAATTTTTTTCATAAGTTTAGAACTTCTTTTAATTTTAAGATTACACACATTTTGATTACATTTTCTCTAGACCCCATATCTAGAGAAAATAATCAAAATGACCGCATTAACCCAACTTTCACAAGCGATTCATGATGCTCCGCGTTGGCATCAACCTGAACAATTTCAAAATTCAGAAGAAATTCAAATTATCCCACTGGCGGAAGAAGCTTTAGGTGCTGTGGTTTTTGGTTTAGATGCCCGTAAAGCCCAAGCAGGAGAAACCATCTATCGCTTAAAACAAGCTTTGGCTGAACATCTAATTTTAATTTTTAAAAACCAAACTTTGGATGATCTGCAATATTTAGCCTTTGCCAGCTATTTTGGTTCTATTTTCCGCCCAAGTGCAGATAATCCTGTGCTTGCTAGCCAGACTGACACTGGTGTTCCACCCGATGTGGTTCCTGTTTCCAATGCGGTCGATCAAGGCGACTACACTGGCCATGGCGAACTCACCCCACATGCCGATCACCAGTGGACACCTCTTCCCTCTTTTGGCTCTCTGCTCTATGCCCTTGAGCTTCCTCAAGACGGCGGACAAACCTCTTGGATCAATACCATCAAAGCCTATGATGCGCTTCCCAATGACGTCAAAAAGCAGATCGACCAGCTACAGCTGATTACTTATAACCCATTCGTCCGTGCGCAAAGTAATACAGGCAATACGGGTTATGGCGACAGTCCTTATTATCGCTTTAAAGATCAACCCATTTTAGGTCATGCCTATCCGCACCCCTTAGTCCGTACACATCCAGAATCTGGGCGTAAAGCGCTTTGGCTCAATACCCGTTCGGAAGTTGAATTACTCAATGTTGATGATACCGAAGGCAGTGAACTGATTGCTGCACTTCGTACGCACATCCTCAAACCTGAGTTTCGCTATGAACATCACTGGGAAACTGGAGATATTGTCTTTTGGGACAATCAGGTGACACTACATTCACGTCGCCCCTTTCCTGTTGATCAACGTCGCTTACTCAAACGTATCAGCCTTGCAGGTGGACGTCCGTACTAGGCGACAAATAAAATGAATAATTCATTGGCATGACACCAAAATGTCACGATTGTTTTAGATAATCTGTTAAAAAACCAATAAAAAAAGCCCATCAAACAATGTACGACTGATCAGTTAATGCATTTCAAAAGAATGCATTAACTGTTGGGCTCTTCTCAACGGAGACTTACTGTTTTAAATCAAACTTATGGAGTTCGTTCTGTTCTTTTGTTTAGCCAAATGAGAAGCGAAGCTTCGCAAAGAAAATATTTGTCATCCGCAAAACCTGTTCACTTGCTTCGTTTAAACAACTTTTGTTAGAACACAGCCTAAGCCAAAAGTTAGGCAGGTTGCGGATGACGCTTCCGCGGATCAGATAAAGTCTAAAAGAAAATGCCAGTCAGTTTCTTAACTAACTGGCATTACAACTTTCAAGTTGGCTTTTCTGGCGCTATGACTTAAGCATTGCGTTTCGCAAAGTCATCCATAAAATTCACTAGGGCTTGAACGCCTTCTAGTGGAACAGCATTATAAATACTTGCGCGCATCCCACCAACTGAGCGGTGACCCGCAAGATTCAACAAATGGTTTTCTTCAGCTTCTTTCAGGAAAAGTTTTTCTAAATCTGGATTCGCCAAAGTAAACGGCACATTCATAATTGAACGGTTTTGAACAGCAATTGGATTTGCATAAAAATCGCTTGCATCGATATAACCATAAAGTAGTTTCGCCTTTTCAAGGTTCACTTTATGAATCGCTTCAACACCGCCTTGTTCAAGCAACCATTCAAACACCAGACCGGACAAGTACCATGCATAGGTCGATGGTGTATTGACCATCGAATCATTCTTCGCTTGTGAAGCATATTTCAAGATGCTTGGAATTTCAGGTTTAGCTTGATCTAACAGATCTTCACGAACAATAACCAAGGTTAAACCCGCTGGGCCAATGTTCTTTTGTGCGCCTGCATAAATGATACCAAATTTAGTCACATCAACAGGTGCAGACAAAATACTTGAAGACAGGTCTGCAACCAATGGCGCATTGGTTTCTGGAATAGCCGCAAACTGAAGACCACCAATCGTTTCATTGTCTACATAATGCACATAAGCCGCATCTTGAGATAAGTTCCAAGTGCTTGAGTCTGCAATGGCAAGTTTTCCATCAATTTGCGTACCCGCTTCAATGACGTTGATATCGCCATAGCGCTGCGCTTCTTTCAGTGCTTTCTCAGACCAAATTCCAGTATGGATATAGTCCGCTTTGCTGTTTTTACCCAACAAATTTAAAGGAATCGCGGAGAACTGAAGTGAAGCACCACCTTGAAGGAACAAGACTTTATAGTTCTCTGGAATATTCATGAGTTTACGTAAATCTGCTTCTGCTTTTTCAGCCACAGCAACATAGTCTTTACTACGGTGACTCATTTCCATGATGGAAAGACCCTTGCCTTGCCAATCAAGCATTTCAGCTTGTGCTTTTTCTAAAACGGCAGTAGGTAATGCAGCAGGACCAGCACAGAAGTTGTACGCGCGCATGATTTTTCCTTTCAAAGTGAAACACAATAAAATGATGGCATTTAACCACAGATAGCCAGTGCTTGCAGTAAATTCAACTGAAAATATTTCAATGTAATCTCACCTTTACAGTCAAAAACTCAATCAAGATCAACGATCCAGTTTGAACTCAACACTGCTCAATCAATTACAGCACCCCTTTGCCATTCATCTAAGCTCAGACGAAAGTATTTCTTTTGCTTAAAAATGCCGCTAATCTATTGATATACATTTCAAATTAAACAATTCAATAACTGAGTCAGCATTCAGCACAGCTAGATTATGCGTATAATGTGCAAAAACATAGAAAAGAGTCGTGCTCATGCCACAAAGACTATTCAACATGCTTAAGACACCAGCCAACAAATTCTTATTGCGTACATCACTGCCATCAATCTTGTCATTAAGCATGTTCGGTCTCAGTCTCGGAATCAGCTCGACAACTTTTGCTGCATCCATCAGCTATCAACAAGCTGAGCAAAGTGTGTTACAAGACTCTTATAGCACACAGGCCACCCAAGCCTTACAACAAGCCTCAAAACTAGAAGCTGAAGCGGTCAAAGGTTTGGGGCTACCCCGTATCGATCTAAACGTACGTGCTTATGCTTTTCATAACGAGCTGGATGTACCTCTTGGTGCACTCAAAAATAATTTAGAACACACACTGACTGACGGTGTAGCCACAAAAATTGATGAGTGGCAAAACACCTATCCAAATTTGGGCGATTTAAGTGGTTTAGAGCAAGGAATTGATCAAACCATCCATAATGGTGTGGGACTTATTCCGAATAGCTCGCAAATTACCTTAGAAGATCAAGTCATACGCCCGACGATTTCTGCAATGATGCCGCTTTATACAGGTGGGTTAACCTCAAGTGCGAAACAAGTCGCCAATATCAAAGCAAAACGTAGTGAACTCAATACAAAACAACAGCAAGACCTACAACGCTTTGAGCTGATTCAAGCCTATTTCAATGTTCAACTGCAAAAACAGTTGCTCGCGTCTAGCCAATATAATTGGCATGCAATGCAAAAACACTATGACAATGCTCTTAAACTCGAACAACAGGGCTTTATTAGTAAAGGCCAGCGCATGCAGTTTGAAGTGGCAAAAAACAATGCACAGCGCAGCGAGCAAGCCAGTCAGGCCAATTTAAAAGCCAGTTTATTTCAGCTGAATAACCTTTTACAAAGCAGCCAAATTACTGAGCTCACCACACCACTCTTCATTAACAGTACCCAAAACCAAGATCTGAATACCCTACTCAAGTCATATGCAGATCAATCGGCTTTAGTACAAAAACTGCAAATGGACACTCAACTGGCACAAGCCAATGTCACCGCACAAAACGCCGCCAAGAAACCACATATTTTTGCCTTTGGTGAATACAGTCTGGACGATAAAAATAACTGGATCATTGGCTTAGCCGCACAGTACAATCTGTTCTCAGGCATTGATAAAAACAAAAATGTCCAAGCAGCAGAATTACAACGCTACGCTTCTGAACTGATGACAGCACGGACTAAACAAGAAATTGAAAATGTGATTTATAAATCGTATAGCGAAGCCACCACAGCGCAGCAAAGTGATCAGTTATTACAGCAAAATATAAAAGCAGCGCAAGAAAATTTACGTATACAAGAACTGTCCTTTAAAGAAGATATGGGAACAGCGACCCAAGTGATCGATGCACAAAATATGCTCAGCGCTTTAAAAGCAGAAACCGCACTGAATGCCTATAAATATGTCATGTCACTGGCGACGCTTCTACAAAGTCATGGTTCGATCCATCAGTTCCAAACCTATCTTCTGCAACCCAATACGCGATTTATTCGTTAATTCTTTGATGAGAGCCATTTAATGAATCAAGATCAAAACCAATCTGATCCGCAAAAACCTGAAAAACAAGAAGATCAAGTGGTGCCATCAACAGAGGAATTAACCACAAATGATACTCAAGAGCAGGCACAGACTGAGACCGAACGGACTAAGCCAGCATCAGCCAATACAAACACCGAGCCAAAGTCCAAAGCGATCAAGCTGATTCGGGGGCTTGCTCTCATCATTCTATTCATCGTGATTACTTTTGGACTTTGGAAAGCCTATCAACCGAAAACGGTTGAAATCCAAGGTCGGGTTGAGGCAGAAACAATCCATGTCAGCACCAAAGTGCCGAGTCGAATTGATGAAATTTATGTACATGACGGACAGAAGATCAGTAAAAACCAAGAACTCGTTCGACTGTATAGCCCTGAAGTCGATGCCAAAAAACAACAAGCATTGGCCAGCTTACAGGCTGCTTTAGCACTCCAGTCCACCGCTGACCGTGGCTCTCAGGAAGAAAATATTGCGAGCTTATACGCCAACTGGCAAGCACTGAAAGCACAGCAAACTTTGGCACAAACCACCTATCAACGTGGTGCAAACTTGTACCAACAAGGTGTCATCTCACGCCAACGTCGCGATGAAATGCATGCTGCGGCGCAATCAGCTGCTCAAATGACAGAAGCCGCATATCAACAATATGCTCGGGCTGAACGTGGCAGCACTCCACAGCAAAAAAGTTCAGCAGATGCGCAAGTGCAAATTGCAAAAGCAGCTGTTGCTGAAGTCAATGCACTTGAAGCTGAAACCAAACTACTCTCGCCCATTGACGGTACCGTGTCTAAGACCTATGGCAAACCCTCTGAATTGGTAGCGATGGGGGTACCGATTGTGAGTATTATTCAAGATCGCGAGCTTTGGGTATCACTGAATATTCGTGAAGACCAATACGCCAACATCTATCAGGCAAAACAAATTGAAGGCTTTATTCCAGCCTTAAATCTACACACCAACTTTAATATTAAGAATATTGATGCCGAAGGCGAATTTGCCACCATTAAGACCACACGCCAAACAGGAGGCTATGACATTCGTAGCTTTAAAGTTCATTTGACGCCTGCGCAAGCCATTCCAGACCTAAAGGTTGGCATGAGTGTGTTGTTTAAAGTCAAAGAGAGCAAATAATGCTAAATGGGCTACTGCGGGAACTGAACTATTTACTCAAACATAAGTGGGATTTATGTTTAGTCACGCTTGCCCCACTGTTTATCATCGTGCTGTTTTCCAGCATGTTTGCCCAAGGTAAACCCGAGCATTTGCCTATTGCGATTATTGACCAAGACCAAAGCGAGCTAAGCCAAAACATACAGCGCTATTTAAAACTCAACCATACTTTAGATGTCGCCATCGTCAGTGATCAAAATACCGAAGTTGAAAAGTTGCTGAACCAAACCAAAGTTTGGGGTTACGTCAGTATTCCCAACGGTGCTGAACAACGTTTTGTTCAAGCTAAAGATGCTGAAATCAGCATCGCCTATAACCAAAGTTACTTTAGTGTGGGGAACACCATTTCATCAGCTATGTTACTCAGCACAGTTGAAGCCATGGCAGACTATGCTGGTGAAAGCTATTTAGAAAATACTATTCCTTATTTAGATGTACCTACACCACACGTTAAAATTTCGACCTTATACAACCCAAACTTGAGTTATGAGTTCTATTTAGAACCCTTTATGATTCCTGCGATTTTGCATTTACTACTCTGCTGCTGTGTCGCATTTTCAGTCGGTCAAGAATTTAAGCTTCATACAGCGCAAAATTGGCTAAACAACCAATCTGCTTTTAAAGCCATCCTCTCTAAGAATCTGACCTATGTTCTAATTTTTAGCTTATGGACATGGGCGTGGATGTTTTGGCTGATTGAGATTCGCGGTTGGTTTGTTGCCGGTCAGCTTTGGTTGATCATGTTGGCACAGCTTTTATTTTATAGCGCCTATGCCTTAATCAGTAGCACCATTGTTTTAGCCACCAACAACTTATCCAAAACCTTTGGTTTAATTGCTGTGTATGGCGGCTCTTCGCTCAGTTTTGCAGGAGTGACGCTCCCCTTAAATAACGCACCACTGTTTACCAAATTTTGGGCCAACATTATCCCTTACACACCTTATGCCAAACTACAAACCGAACAATGGGTCATTGGTAGCCCAATCAGTTCATCGCTGTTACCTTTAATCATTCTTATTCTCTATGTGGTCTTTTACGCTGTGACCTCTGTCCTGCTCCTCAAAAAACGAATCAAAGGAGCAGTGTCATGAAGTCATTTTTGCACTATTACATCAAGACATTTAAAGACATCATCGCCAATCAGTCGATTTTAACCACGCTCATCCTCTCGGTGATTTTCTATAGTGTTTTCTATCCGACTGCCTACAAAGCACAGCAAGCAGAAGCTTTGCCCATTGTGATTGTGGATGAAGAACAAAGTATCGTGACCAATAACATCATTCAGCAAGTTTCGCTCAGTCCAAATGTTGAAGTGAAAGCTGTGACGGGTAATTTCCTCGATGCTGAAAATATGATTAAACAACAGCAAGCCGATGGTATTTTGCTCTTACCCGAAAATCTTTCCAATAGTCTTCGGCATGGCGAAGTCGGGGGGATTGGGCTCTATCTCAGCGCGGCAAACTTTTTAAAAACCAAGCAAATTGGACTAGGTCTCGCTACCTCAATTGAAAATGCTGTACGCGAGCATGTGGAAAAATTTGGCAATATTTCGCACTTTTCTCCAGCCATTTCCATTCATCAAACGCCGCTTTTTAACACCATGTCGGGTTATGGCAGTTATATTTTCCCCGCTATTGCTCCGCTGATTATTCATCAAACCATCGTGCTCGGTTTAGGGATGTTATTGGCTGGATACCGCGAACAGAAATGGCGACCAACGACGACGGAATTTTTTGCGATTTTTTGCGCCATTCTGACCATTGGTATGCTCGGTTGTTTATATTTATTTGGCTTTATTTATTGGTTAAATGACTACCCACATGGGGGGAATTTTAGCGGCATGTTACTCGCTGTCCCCATTTTTATAGGCTGTATCGTGGCTTTAGGCATGTTAATTTCAACATTTTTCGATATGCCTGAGCGTGCGGGGCATGTCATTGTATTTACCTCTATTCCGCTATTTCTGCTCTCAGGAACAGCATGGCCACACGCCGCAATGCCTGTTTGGATGCAATACTTGGGCAATGTTTTGCCATCGACCCAAGGGATTCAAATGTTTATTCAACTGAACCAAATCGGTGTACCAACTGCACTTATTCTGCCGAAACTACTCTATCTCTTTGTGTTTGGTATAGCTTGCACAGCATTTGCTTATTGGCGTCTCAAGAATCGCTAAATTTTAGAACGTATTGATAGCAATCCTACCAATTTAATCCGTTGAAGCCCCATAAAGTTTGACATCAAAGCTGCGAATTTTTGTGCTTCCACCTGCTTTATCAAAACCAACATCATATTGAACTAGGTTTTTATTGCTATAAGCATACTCATATGTAACTGCATACAAACTTGGTTTTTCCGTCGATTTTTCAATGTGTTTCGATACAATTTTTTGAGTCGTTATGGCTTGTTTAGGAATCGATTTTGCAAATTTGCGCATGTCTTTTTCATGAGTTTTAAATTCACGCTGTAACTCTGGCTCAAAATAAGTATAGAGCTGCGAAAAATCACCCTGAGTAAAAGCTTGATAAGCTTGCTGAGCTGCTTTCTCTTGAGTAGGACTGGGATTCGGGATCGAATCCAATGCCTGTTGCCCCAGTTTATCACATGCTGTTAAAGCCAATACACAACTCAAAACCAGTAATTTTGCTTTCATAAAATCTTATCCGCCACTAGGTCATCGCCAATATGAAAAAGGACGCCGAAGCGCCCTTTTCTTTTTCACTCAGTTAGTCTTCGTTCGATGTATTGGTATCTGTTGTATTTTCAGATGCATCTACATTTACTTCGTCAACCACAGTTTCTTCAGTTGTTTCAATAGAAGCATCTAAAATATCATCTTCGACTTCAACGGCTTCAACAGCAACGACACCGACCAAGATTTCTTCATTACCTAAACGAATCAGACGTACACCTTGTGCATTACGACCCGTTCTAGCAACTTCAGAAGCACGAGTACGAACTAAAGTACCACCATCAGAAATCAACATCAGCTCTTTAGATTCATCAATGGCAACCGCACCCACCAACTCACCGTTACGTTCAGATGTTTTGATGGCAATGACGCCTTTACCACCACGTTTCTTGGTTGGGAAGTCGTCCACTGGCGTACGTTTACCATAACCATTTGCAGAAGCACACAGTACTTCGCCAGTTTCAGGCACAACAACTAATGAAACAATACGGCTTGCCACATTTAAATCAGAAGATTCTTCATCATCTGAATCTGTGTCGGTTTCAACATCATCTTCAGCCTGAGCTGCAGCTAAAGTGACGCGCATACCACGTACCCCTTTTGCAGTACGTCCCATCACACGTGCATCAGTTTCAGAGAAGCGAATTGCTTTACCTTCATTTGAGAACAACATGATTTGCTGTTCGCCATCGGTGATTGCAACACCAATCAAGGTATCTTCTTCTTTTAGCTCAATCGCACGTAAGCCATTTGAACGAACATTACTAAATTGTTCTAATTCAACACGCTTAACTGTACCAGATGCAGTTGCCATAAATACAAAGAAGTTCTTACGCATTTTCTCTGCAAGATCAGCAAATTCAGCAACTGTTTCATTGTCTAAATCTGTTGTTGAAAGCTCAACACCCAACTCTTTCAATTGCTTACGTAATGCATCAGAGAGTTCATCAGCATCTTCAGCCAACTCATCGAATGAAGCTTTTAACGCTTCATAATGCGCGTCGATAATACTATTTTCACGTAATGTCGCGACATTGCTACGCACAAAGTTTTTGAACTCAGCTAAGCGTTCTTTAAATTTCTTCGGCGCATCAATCACAGGAAGAATTGCTGTGATTGTCTCATCGGCATCCAGTGGCAATAAGTTCACCATTGGGCGACCTTTTGAACCACGCGATGCTTGAGGCACTTCAAACACTCTCAGGCGATAGACTTTACCAACATTGGTAAAGCACAAAACTGTGGCATGGTTAGATGTCACAATCAGATGCTGGATGTAATCATCTTCTTTCATCGATGTCGCAGATTTACCACGTCCACCACGACGCTGCGCAGCATAGTCTGAAAGTGGTTGAGTTTTCGCATAACCTGTTTTTGAAACAGTCAGTACCACTTGCTCTTCAGGAATTAAATCTTCACGCGAGAAGTCAATACGAGACTCAACAATTGCAGTACGACGAGCATCGCCGTATTGTTGCAAAATTAAAGCTAATTCTTCTTTAATCACTGCCATCAATAAATTGAAGTCATTTAAAATAGCTGTGAGTTCAGCAATTTGACCTAAAATTTCAGTATATTCAGCTTGTAACTTGTCTTGTTCAAGACCCGTTAAACGGTGCAAACGAAGCTCAAGAATCGCACCGACTTGCGCAGGCGATAAACGATAAATCTGACCATCTAAACCAAATGGACGGCTTGGATCTTCACCTTCAATTTCGTCTGGACGTACAGAAACAGAACCTGCTTTTTCAAGCAATGCAATCACATTCCCTGCTGCCCACTCACCTGCTTGTAAACGCTCACGAGCCTCAGCTGGGTTTGCAGAAGTTTTAATGGTCTCAATGATCGCATCAATATTTGCTAATGCTACCGTCAAACCTTCTAAAATATGGCCGCGCTCACGTGCTTTGCGCAATTCAAACATGGTACGACGCGTCACCACTTCTTGGCGGTGACGAATAAATGCCGCAACAATGTCTTTCAAGTTCATTAACTTTGGCTGGCCGTTGTCTAAGCACACCATGTTAATGCTGAAAGAGTTTTCCAACTGCGTGTTTTGGAATAAGTTATTCACCACAACTTCAGCGTTTTCACCACGCTTTAAGTCAATGGCAATACGCATTCCGTCTTTGTCAGATTCGTCACGTAGCTCAGAAATACCTTCCAGTTTTTTCTCTTTCACCAACTCAGCGATACGCTCAATCGTTCTTGCTTTGTTGACTTGATATGGAATTTCTGTAAAAACTATCGTGGTACGACCTGTTTTTTGGTCTTCTTCAAAGTGGTATTTACCACGAATATGCAAACGACCTTTACCTGTACGGTAAGCATCAACAATGCCCGCTTTACCGTAAATAATGCCACCTGTAGGAAAGTCTGGACCCGAAATATATTCCATCAATCCTTCAATTGAAATATTTGGGTTTTCAGCATAGGCCAAACAAGCGTTCACTACTTCAGTCATGTTGTGCGGCGCCATATTGGTCGCCATACCCACAGCAATACCTGTAGTACCGTTAATCAGTAAGTTCGGAATACGCGTTGGCATCACTTGCGGAATACGTTCAGAACCGTCGTAGTTGTCTTCCCAATCCACCGTATCTTTTTCAAGATCGGCAAGGATTTCATGAGTCAACTTACGCATACGAACTTCGGTATAACGCATCGCAGCTGCGCTATCGCCATCGACCGAACCAAAGTTCCCCTGACCATCAACCAATTGATAACGCAAGCTAAAGTCTTGAGCCATACGAACAATGGTTTCATAAACAGCAGAATCACCGTGTGGGTGATATTTACCGATCACATCACCAACCACGCGGGCAGACTTTTTATAAGCTTTGTTGTAGTCATTACCCAATTCGTGCATTGCATAAAGCACACGACGATGAACAGGTTTTAGACCATCTCGAACATCTGGCAAAGCACGAGAAACAATCACGCTCATTGCATAGTCAAGATACGAGTTCTTGAGTTCATCCTCAATCGCAATCGGTCTGATTTCCGATACGCTCATGCATACTCCTTATTCTACAAACGTAAAACCGCTTGCATTTATATGTCGTAAAACTTGCAAAATTATTAGTTCAAAATACTGAACTAAAAACTGAAATATAGCCGTAAATTATAGCATAAACACTCTGATTTTTGTGTCACGTAACTATAGTTAATCTCGTTAATTTTCTTTAATTTAGGGGTTATTTTTTACACATGTATAGTATGTACATTTACAGCTCCATCACATTCCCTATTAACATTGCATAAAATGCAAAAAAGCCCTCATTTTTGAGAGCTTTAAGTCATGTCTTGCCTATCTTTGGACTTAATGGTTAATGTCCTGCTTATCGCGCTGCATAATGTGAAATGCCACCATAAACAAACCCAGTATTAAAGGAAACTCATACAGCTCCTCCATAAGGTCTTTATAGGCAATTTGATGTAAGAAAATTCCACCATAAATACGGCTGTGCTCAATGCCGTCAGAAATAATCAATCCCAACACCGTGAGCAGCATTGCCCAAGCAGGTATCGTCATGCTCTTCATTTTTATCGTAATCTCATCGCGCAATGGTTTCACCAATAACATAAATACGACTGAACCAATCAAAACCACCGAGATGCCACGAAAATATACTTTTGGGACTTCGGGAAAATAGTCTCTACCCCAACTGGTGCTACGCCCAAATAGAAGCAACCACCACAGTACAGCCCAGATCCAAAAATACTTTTTACCCTTAGGAAGACGCATCGGCTGCATGTAAAAATAGCTAAATACAGCAAATATCAATAAAAGTAACGCTTGAATATTTTCCACGCTACGTACAACAGCACCACCTAAAAGTGGAAACTGTAGATCAGCTAAAAATGGAAAGATTAAACACAGAACAGCAAGGATCAGAACAGACCAAGATACGCGAGTATCAATCAGCAAGATTACAACTCCCAACTTAATAAAAAAAGTTTTATGTAAGTTAAGCTTAAAAATGGATGGCAAATAGTATCATAAATCTGAATATTCAGATGCACGCCCAGCTTAAGAAATGCTTAAATTTTCATTATTATTTGCAGAATACAATGATTTAAAATAACAAAATAAATATCGAATGATTTGATTTCTTATAATATTGAGAATGATTTACGCGCATAAAAAAACGCTCCTGCACATGGTAGTTAAGCATTGCTTAAACTGCTTGCACAAAAGCGTTTTTTAAAACGTTGTCAGGAATTAGATTTTAGCTACCAACTCTGGAACAACGGTATTCAAATCACCTACTAACCAGTAATCTGCTACTGCATTGATAGGTGCTTCTTCGTCTTTGTTGATCGCAACGATCACTTTAGAGTCTTTCATACCTGCCAAGTGCTGGATCGCACCAGAGATACCTACAGCGATATACAGATCAGGAGCAACAATTTTACCTGTTTGACCTACTTGCATGTCGTTTGGAACGAAGCCAGCGTCAACCGCAGCACGTGATGCACCTTGAGCAGCGCCCAATTTGTCAGCCAATGGATCTAGAACAGTATGGTAGTTCTCACCTGAACCCACACCACGACCACCTGAAACCACGATACGCGCAGCAGTTAATTCTGGGCGTTCAGATTTTACGATCTCTTCAGCAACAAACTTTGAGATACCAGCATCTTTTGCTTCGCTTACAGCTTCAACCGCAGCAGAACCACCTTCAGCAGCGACAGGGTCAAATGCTGTACCACGTACAGTGCCAACAATGATTGCTTCATCAGACTGAACTGTTGCAATCGCGTTACCTGCATAGATTGGACGCTTGAACGTATTTGCAGATTCAACAGCAATGATGTCTGTAATCATGCTGACATCAAGAAGTGCAGCCACACGTGGAAGAATATTCTTACCCGTTGTAGTTGATGCAGCCAATACGTGTTTGAAACCACCTTTAGCAATATCTGCAACCAAAGCTGCAACGTTTTCAGCCAATTGGTTTGCATAAACTGCGTTGTCAGCAAGTAATACTTTGCTTACACCCGCAACTTTTGCAGCAGCATCAGCAACAGCTTGAGCGCCAGAACCAGCAACTAATACAGTGATATCACCACCGATTTTTTGAGCTGCAGCAACAACGTTTAAAGTTGCACCATTTAGTGCTTTGTTGTCGTGCTCAGCGATAACTAAAATACTCATGATTTTATCCTTCTGTATTAGATCACTTTCGCTTCATTTTTTAGTTTTTCTACAAGTTCGTCTACAGACTTCACTTGTACGCCAGCTTTACGTTCAGCAGGCGCTTCAACTTTAACTGTTTTAAGTTTAGTTGTTGTAGAAACACCAAAATCAGCAGGAGACTTCGTATCCAGCGGTTTTTTACGCGCTTTCATGATGTTTGGAAGAGCAGCATAACGTGGCTCGTTCAAACGTAAGTCAGTGGTGATGATCGCTGGAAGTGCAAGTTCAACAGTTTGTAAACCACCGTCGATTTCACGAGTTACTTGTACTTTGTCGCCATCAACTTTAACTTCAGAAGCAAAAGTACCTTGACCTGCACCTAGAAGTGCACCAAGCATTTGGCCAACTTGGTTAGAGTCATCATCAATTGCTTGCTTACCAAGAAGAATCAACTGAGGTTGTTCAGCGTCAACAACGCCTTTCAACACTTTCGCAATTTCTAAAGCACCCAGTTGGCTGTCATCAGCTTCAACTAAGATACCGCGGTCAGCACCAAGCGCCATTGCAGAACGGATTTGCTCTTGCGCTTCTTTAGGACCAATAGAAACAACGATGATTTCTGAAACAGTTCCTTTTTCTTTTAAGCGAACCGCTTCTTCCACTGCGATTTCACAGAATGGGTTGATCGACATTTTAACGTTAGTAAGGTCTACCCCACTATTGTCCGGTTTTACGCGAACTTTGACGTTGGCATCAACCACACGTTTTACAGCAACAAGAGCCTTCATGTAATCCTCGGCTGTTTTAGCAAATGTAAATGTTGAGAAAAGTTAGTTTAACTCTTCACTTAAATTTTTTTAGGTGCCCTATCTTGCAATGTGTACGGCATTTCGGTCAAGTCACAATTCACCAAAGAGCTGTAAAAATGCGTAAATTTAGCTGAACGACGCGTTCATACTTTTTTGTACGCACTATATTTGCACAAAATCTCACTCAGATTAAGTTATGATTTTTATTATATTTTTATCTGATTTACATTATTCAAAGATTTGATTTCTTTTCTCTAATATTCACCATCAAATAGATGATTGACTGTCTATTCACATCTTTATCAGGCTTCACAAATCTGTCATTTAAGATAGATCACATATCCTTAGATTCAAATATTCAATATTCCAGACATACGATGACACAATATTGCTGCTTTATTAGGCGATCTTAAAAATTTCCTCAAAAAAAGCATGCCATTTTGACATGCTTCTCTGAGTTTAATTGGCAATCAGCCATGTCGCGGCCAATGCCAGCAAACCACCTGAAGTACCATCAATCCATTTTTGCTTACGTTCATCTATTGGGGACTTCTGTGTCAGTTTTGCAAAAACCAGACTCAAGCTACAGTAGACCACAAAAATCATCGCGATAAAGAGTAAAGATAAAATCAAACCTTGACTGACAGTGTTGGCAGATTTATCGATAAATTGCGGCAAGATTGCAAAATAAATAAGCATACCTTTGGGATTTAACAGCGCGGTAAAAAAGCCTTTTTTGATCGGGTTATTTTCCGTTTTTCGGTCTAGTTGCAATTTTTTAGTGCTAAAAACCGACTTTAATAAACCAAAGGCCAAATACAACAAATATGCAATACCCAGCCAGCGGATGGTTTCAAACAAAAGCGGGAAAGACACAATAATTGCAGCAATACCCAAAGCCACTAAAATTGAATGTAGTAAATAGCCTGTACATACGCCGATAGTCGCCATCATGCCTGCTTTTGCATCTTTACCCATAACTTGAGACAGAATAAATAACATATCTGGCCCAGGTGTAAAAATCAGCGGCAGCACAGTCAGTGCAAAGAGTACATATACAGACATTTCCTTTCCCCTTTCATCCATTAGAAAGTGAAAATTAGTATGTGCGAAATAATACAAAATTGGCTTTCAATTTATTCTATAATGAAACGTATTTTTCAAATTATATTCTAAGATATGAAACAATCACCAAAGTCTGTGCGCATAAAACTTGACCGTATCGATAAAAATATCATTCGCCACTTACAAGATAATGGTCGTATTCAAAATAATGACTTAGCCAGAGAAATCGGTCTATCACCGTCTTCATGTCTAAGACGCGTCAAACTATTAGAAGAAGCAGGCGTGATTCAAAATTATACCACAGTGGTCGATCCACAAAAAATTGGACTTCAACTGATTCTGTTCTCACGCATTTGGCTGGTCGGTCAAGATGCCGAAACCATCGACACCTTTATTGAAGCTATGAAAGAGCTCCCTCAAGTCATGGAATGCTACATTATTTTAGGGGAATGCGATGCAATGCTAAAAGTCGTGGTACCCGATTTAGAAAGCTATCGTGAATTCCAATCCACGCATTTGACCAAAAAGAATGGCATTACCAGTGTCAAAACAGACTTGCCAAGTCAAATCATTAAACAAAGTTTCCAACTCCCTCTTGATGAAATCTAATGTCAGCGCATTTAAATTTTGCGATAGAAACGGCGCGTTTACGTCTAAGAGCTTGGCGCGCAGATGACTTTCCTGCATTTGCGCAGTTGAATGCCGATGCTCAAGTGATGCGTTATTTTCCTAGCACACTCACGCAAACCGAAAGCGATGACCTTGCACAAAAGTTTCAGCAATTCATCAATCAAAATGGTTGGGGCTTTTGGGCAGTCGAACTACAGCATAGTCAGGAGTTCATTGGATTTACAGGCTTACATGCTCAACCTGAGCACTTTGATTTTTCACCCTGTATCGAAATCGGTTGGCGATTGGACTCGAAGTTTTGGCATCAGGGTTATGCAACGGAAGCTGCACAGGCTTGCCTATATTTTGCTTTTTCAGTTTTAGAACTGAATGAGGTTGTTGCTTTTACCGCAGTTCAAAATAGGGCTTCTGAAGCGGTAATGAAACGTCTCGGCATGCAACATCGCGGCTATTTTAATCATCCTAAACTCGATCAAAATAGCCCACTGCTTCGACATACGCTCTATGCCATTAAGCCAACTGACTTTCTAAAAAATCACGATGAATATGACTTAAATCAATCAATTCATATTGTCCAAGATTAAAAATTTTCCAGACTTCAAGAAAGTCTTCTTTCAAATCAATGCTATTTGAGGGCTGTGCAGTCGCTTGCCACTGTAAATCGGAAATCCATAAATAGTATTGCCCAGTCTCTGCATTAAAAGCCTGAACTTTACCTGCTGCATTGACGCCTTGAACAAATGCATTTTCAGGCAGTACAGGCTCAATATTGGCTAAACTAATTTCAACAAAGTGTTTGACCTGACGCAAACCATAGCCTGCAAAAATATCTTTTTGCGCGGAGCTGAGTTGATCATACTTTGCTTGTATATCTGAAATCATATACTGACCTATTTTCACATTTGTCATCTTCAATATAAGCTTAAATCTACCGTTTCATTAAACTGGAACATTAAGCCCATCCTCTTTTAAGTTTATACTCTATTTTTTGCCGATTTATTATTCTACAAAAGTTCATAATCACACTTTTTCTAACAAAAGTGAGCGATCATTACTACTTATTGATCAAGTTGATTCAAGCAAGAATAATGCCGAATCTCACAGACCGCCCTAGTGCGTACAATAGTTATCTACGGATGTGTTTACGCCGTTTGTTCTGACCTTTGGCACTTAACCTAAAACACAGCGCTATAGTGCATGCATTATGTGACACTATTTTTAAAGTATGAATGAACTAAGTTTTCACCTTTTGCTGTGCTCGTGGATGTGTCTGATCATACACTTGAGCCAGTCTGTCAAAATCGACATGGGTATAAATTTGGGTGGTACTTAAGTTACTGTGTCCTAACATTTCCTGCACTGCGCGCAAATCACCACTGTTTGACAGCATGTGACTAGCAAAACAATGACGGAGTAAATGCGGATGCAGATCGATATTTACCCCTGCGCGCTGTGCCTGAAACTTGACCCGATTTTCAATCTGGCGCATCCCCAAAGGATTGCCCTTTTGAGTAATAAAAACTTGTGCATCGGGCACAAAATCACCATTCCATAGCGGATAAATGCTCAGCCATTTCATTACCGCATCTTTGGCTTTTGAACCAAAAGGTACAACCCGAGTTTTATTGCCCTTACCTGTAATACGCAGTAACTGTCGGTTAAAGTCGATATCTTTAATTCTTAAGCCGTGCACTTCCGCTAAGCGTAATCCACTGGCATAAAGTAGCTCAAGCAAAGCTTTGTCTCGATACCACATTTGCTGTTCGACTTCTTTCTCAGGCAAAGCCTGATCCAAAATTTGATTGATGGTTTCAATATCCACTAGCCCCGGTAAAGGGCGAGGTTTACGTTTAAGTTGAAAGTCATCGGCAGGATTAAAAGCCAAATGTTTCCCCTGCTCAGCCCATTTCATAAACTGACGAATAGAAGACAGCATCCGCTGTAAACTGCTGGAGCTCAACTGTTGATGTTCAACTTTTTGCGCAATAAATTCGCGTAAATCAGTGGCTTCAACATCGCCCAACTCAAGCTTTTTCTGTTCGCAAAACAATAAAAAATCAGACACATCTCGTTCATAAGCCTGCAAAGTATGGGCAGACTGATTTTGTATTTCTCGTTGTTTTAACCACATCGCGAGCAGTTGCATCGGCTCAAAAGTCACAAGTCAGCCTCTATAGTTCTATTCAGTGAAAGATTGATTGGCTTTTGCATAATAGCACTGTCTCAGCTCTTGATATGCCTATTTCATTTTTCATAAAAAAAGCACTGATGTATCAGTGCTTCTTATGTGAGGCTAAACTTAGTTTTGATAGTAACTCAGATCAATACGTCCTTCGTAGACATTTGAGGTTGGCCCCGTCATCCAAACGACATCACCTTCACGCCATTCGATATGTAACTTACCGCCTGCTAGCTCAATCTCAACAGATGAATCGAGTAAACCACGGCGCATACCTGAAATTGCAGCCGCACAAGCTCCTGTCCCACAGGCCAAGGTTTCGCCTACTCCACGTTCAAACACACGTAAACGCGCATGCTTTTCATCAATGATTTGCATAAACCCTGCATTCACACGCTGTGGAAAACGCTCATGCGATTCAACCTGAGGACCTAGACGTGCAACATCAGCTGTAATCACGTCGGGAACGATAGTAACTGCATGAGGGTTACCCATATTTACCACATCAATAGTCAATTGCTCATTGTTCGCCAAAGCAATGTCATACAAAGCTTCAGGAGCATCCGCAATAAATGGAATTTCCTGTGGTAAGAATTTTGGATAGCCCATATTCACGCGTACCCAGCCATTTTGACCGAGTTCGGGTTCTACAATTCCAGCCTTAGTTTGTACTTTAATCTTGGTCTTTGTAGTGAGCTGACGCTCATGTACAAAGCGTGCAAAGCAGCGCACGCCATTACCACATTGTTCAACTTCAGAACCATCAGCATTGAAAATACGATATTTGAAGTCGACATTGGGTAAATCAGGTGGCTCAACAATCAACAACTGATCAAAACCAATGCCGAAATGGCGATCCGCCAAGCGCTGAATCGTGACAGTATCAAGGAATGCTCTTTGGCTAATTAAATCAACCACCATAAAGTCATTGCCTAGACCATGCATTTTGGTAAATTCTAATAACATCTTGAATTATCCTTCAGGCAATAAACGTTCTTTGTCCCAAAGTGACTCAATGGTTTCACGCTCACGAATCAAATGTGCGTTTTCACCATCCACCATCACTTCAGCGGCACGACCGCGACTGTTGTAATTAGAACTCATCACAAAACCATAAGCACCAGCGCCCAACACCGCCAGTACGTCATTTTCTTTGAGTGCAAGCACACGCTCTTTCCCTAAGAAATCACCTGTTTCACAAATCGCACCAACCACATCCCACTCTTTTGCCTCGACATCCGAACGCGGGGTAACGGGCTGAATATCCATCCATGCTTCATACAGTGCAGGACGAATCAAGTCGTTCATGGCTGCATCAATAATCGCAAAGTTACGGTGAATAGTCGGTTTGAGTAAATCTACTTTGGTCAGGAGTACTCCTGCATTTGCCGAAATACTGCGTCCCGGTTCCATATACACTTTCAAACCCAATTTTTCTAAAGCAGGCTTCATTGCATTGGCATATTCAAAAACGGTAGGCGGCACTTCATCTTTATAGGTCACGCCTAAACCACCACCAATATCGATGTGTTTCAGCTGAATACCCATGGTTTTAAGCTGATCGATCATCACAATCACACGATCTAGCGCATCCACAAAAGGCTGTGTTTCGGTCAACTGGGAACCAATATGGCAGTCAATCCCAATAATGTCTAAATTCGGCAGCGTTGCAGCATATTGATAGGTTTCAAACACCGTATCTGACGGAATCCCAAATTTATTTTCTTTCAAGCCTGTTGAAATGTAAGGATGCGTTTTCGCATCTACATCTGGATTGACGCGCAATGAAATCGGCGCTTTTTTACCGAGCTTCGCTGCAACTTTTTGAATACGATCCAGTTCTGCGTGAGACTCTACATTGAAGCATGCAATACCAACTTCTAATGCTTTTTGAACATCAACCTCTGTTTTACCTAAACCCGAAAAGACAATTTTAGAAGCATCGCCACCCGCTTTTAGTACACGAGCCAGTTCTCCACCGGTCACAATATCAAAACCTGCACCGAGCTTCGCAAGGACATTCAATACCGCAATGTTTGAGTTTGACTTAACCGCAAAGCAAATTTGATGATCGATAAAGTCAAAAGCACGATCCATCTCTGTAAAGTGTTTTTCAAAAGTCGCTTTTGAATAAACATACAGTGGTGTACCAAATTGCTGCGCAAGCTGTTGCAGTGAGCATTGCTCAGCATGCAAAACCCCATGATTGCGGGTAAAACTCATGAATGTATCCTTTCTATGAAGCGTTTAAGGTATTAAGGCTGATTGGTTTCAACTGAAGGTGCAGCAAACTCTTGCTTAACGGGCGCTGTATCTTCCTTTTGTGCAGACGGCTTAGATGCTTCGTCTTTATAAAGCAAATATTTCGCTCGCTTGTCGTAGTTTGGATCATTTGGCATATGTAATGTACCAGACTGACCACAACCGACGAATGCAGTACTCATCACCAAGACACTGATGCAGCAAATGACAGAACGCATCTGATCACCTATTTGATATTTTGAAGAAGTATAACCTGATCAACATGCATGACCAAACCACTAAGCGCTAAAGATTATAGTGAGTTAAAAAAAAACGCCAGTTAAAGACTGGCGTTTTTTTCAATCACATCGATTATTTATGTTTCGGTTTGTAGAAACCAAAATAACCAATAATCAGAATGATGAACCAAATCGGACTCACCATTAAAGCTTTCATAGTATCTGCTTCTAGTGACAACACATAAATCACGCCAATGAAAAAAATGATCACAAACCAACAAGTAAAGAGGCCACCTGGTAGTTTAAAAGTCGATTTTGCATGTAACTCTGGACGTGTTTTGTAATACACAATGTAGCTCCAGATAATCATAATCCAGACGCAGATAAACAAAATCGTCGAAAGTGTGGTTGCCAAAGTAAAGGCTTCAACGGTATTCGGTACAAAGTACTGCAGTGCAGCACCTAACAGTAAGCAAATGGCTGAAAAGTACAACGCATTAGCAGGAACAGCACGTTTGTTTAAATGACCAAATGCTTTTGGCCCTTGGTCTTCACGAGACAAACCAAACAACATACGCGACGTTGAAAACACACCACTATTCATTGATGACATTACAGAAGACAATACCACGAGGTTCATGATGATTGCTGCTGCTGCAATACCCGCTTGACTGAACAAGTTCACAAATGGGCTAATGGTTGGATCAATTTTATTCCATGGTGTTACTGACATTACAATCACTAAAGACAGCACATAGAAAATAATGATACGAATTGGAATCGAGTTCACGGCCTTAGGCAAATTCTTTTCTGGATCTTTGGTTTCAGCAGCTGTGGTACCTACCAGCTCTACACCAACAAAGGCAAAGATCGCAATTTGGAAACCTGCAAGAAAACCCGTTACACCTGTTGGGAACATTCCTCCATGTGACCAAAGATGGGTAAACGATGCAATTTCACCTGTCGTCGAAGTAAAGCCTGTAAAGATCATCCATAAGCCAACAGCAATCAACACCACAATGGCAATAATCTTAATCAGTGCAAACCAGAACTCTAGCTCACCAAACAGTTTCACCGTGACCAAGTTCAAGCCCATAATGAACACAATGGCCGCAACACTGATCATCACCCCTTCCCCAGGCGTGAACGGCATTCCTCCATTAAAGAACTGAAGGTAATAAATAATCGCGGATAAGTCCGCGATACCAATCGTGATCCAACATAACCAATAGGTCCAGCCAACGAAATAGCCTGCCCACGGCCCAATCAAATCGGTAGAGAAATCGATAAACGATTTGTATTTCAAGTTAGACAGCAATAATTCGCCAAGCGCGCGCATGACCAAAAACACCATAAAACCAATAATCATGTAAATGATTAAAATAGATGGCCCAGCGAGACTAATCGTCTTCCCTGACCCCATAAATAATCCCGTACCAATCGCACCACCAATCGCAATCAATTGTAGATGGCGGTTGGATAAACTACGTTGGAGTTCACCTTGCGCAGCTGACTCATTTGAGTTTTGATTTAACATCTTTTATGAAACTCTCTAATAATCCTTTAGATTTTTTTAACTCAATCAATCACCGCCCAATTACACATTTGTCTTAGTTATTAGCAGACTTTGACATATAAGTTTTTGGGTAATTAAGCTAAACAATTTTGTCTGTATCGTTCAACATGAAGTCTTATACAATGAGTATCGATAATACGCACAAGACCAAAGCAGCACAATGCAGTTCTCTGACGCGTCAATTCTTAAAAGAACTTAAACAATAAAAGTAATCAATAATTTTTTTCTTAATTTAAGTAAGACATTAAGGTTAATTTAATTACTTTTAGTTTCTATTAAGAAATAACTCTCAACAATTAAAATTAGCAATCCCCCCTCCTCACTAAATCAAAACTTTAGTATTTAACTACCTAATGATTCACACTACTCAGTAAATAAACACATAAGTTTCTAGCCGAATATCTTAAAATTTAGTCTTAATCCAACAAGCAACATCTACGCCATTTACGATGAAGTGCCTATTCCAAAACCACCAAATGTACAAAGTTCATCCAGGTAGCTTTCCTTAGACCTAAACATGATTATTGTTTCGACTATGCAGTATTTTTTACTTGTAAAAACTCTAAATCATTTTTTGAACACACTATTCTTTAATCCTTGAGCCGAAAATAATGTTTTTTCAGTCTTATCTCTAAGAAGAAAACTGATTCTTTTTGTTGTTTTCTTAACATTATACTTTTATCTAATTTTATAGAGTTTTTCAATTTTATATGTCAAAAAATAAAAGGGCTTAGCGTTGTGAACAACGGTAATGCCGACTACTCTAAAGAAGCTAATCTATATTACCAATTATAATGACAGCCCTGTTCGGTGTGGCGACCCAATACGGAGAAGGTAGTACTGGCGGTTAAATACCGAATCAAAAATAAAAAAGGTGAAATGTCTAGCGGTCCAATGCTCTACATTTAACATGGCCTAAAATGGAAATAGTTAGTACTAATTTGTGCGTTATTTGGCACCTTGGCGTCTTTTGGGATTGGCAGCTTAGTACAATCCAACACGATTGAAAACAGTACGGGGTTGCTCAGTGAAAAGTATATCCTGTTGTACCGTCTCATTCACATCGCTTCAATCTTTATTGGTTGCGTGACATCTCTTGATTTAGTCTAGCTATTTGCCGATACCTTTAATAGTTTGATGGCGGTTCCAAACTTAATTGCCTTGTTATTGCTGTCAACAGTGATTGTGAAAGAGTCACGTGATTTTGTCGAAAAACGCAAATCTGGTGAGTTGTACTAAGGATATTTTCAAAGCAAATTTTAAAATCTGCAGCAGTAAAGCCGCCATCGGGCCACTTTTTGATTCAGAGCATTCATTTCAAATCCAATCCTCTGTATGCTGTTGAACCATCGAATACTCCAAATAGTGCATCGAATAAAGCATGGCAAAAGCAAAAAGTGTTTACCGCTGTGAACAATGTGGCGCTGACCATTCAAAATGGGCAGGTCAATGTTCTGAATGTGGAGAATGGAATAGTCTAGTTGAAGTCAGTATTGCACCTGCAATCACACATCGTGCACAGCCTAAAATGGGTGGCGGCTATGCAGGTCAAGCGGCTGCTATTACCACCTTAAATCAAATTTCAGTTTCACATGAGACTCGATTGGCTACAGGAATTGGTGAGTTTGATCGTGTGCTTGGCGGTGGTCTGGTCACGGGTTCCGTGGTGCTGATTGGCGGTGATCCAGGCATCGGAAAATCGACCATTTTATTGCAAACGGCAACGCATATGGCCGCGGCTAACAGTGCGGCACTGTATGTCACAGGTGAAGAATCACTCTCTCAAGTGGCTTTACGTGCAAATCGTCTTGATCTGCCTACAGATAAACTCAAAGTCATGGCAGAAACCTGTGTCGAGCGGATATGTGAAATGCTTGCTCACGAACGTCCAGCCGTAGCAATTTTAGATTCCATTCAAACCCTATATACCGAAACACTTCAGTCAGCGCCAGGCGGCGTTTCTCAAATTCGCGAGTCCGCAGCTTTACTGACACGTTTTGCTAAAAATAGTGGTACAGCCTTGTTCATCGTCGGACACGTCACCAAAGAAGGTGCACTAGCGGGTCCACGTGTGCTTGAACATATGGTGGACTGTGTTCTTTACTTTGAAGGTCAGTCCGACTCACGTTATCGGATGATTCGAGCTGTTAAAAACCGTTTTGGTGCAGTCAATGAACTCGGGGTTTTTGGCATGACCGATAAAGGCTTAAGAGAAGTGGCGAATCCTTCAGCCATTTTCTTAAGCCGTTATGATGAAGCCATTGCAGGCTCAATCGTGATGATCAGCCGTGAAGGCACACGTCCTCTGTTGGTTGAGGTTCAAGCTTTGGTGGATGATGCACATGGTCAACCGCGCCGAGTCGCCTTAGGTTTAGAACAAAACCGTTTAAATATGCTCTTGGCGGTAATGCATCGCCATGGTGGCGTTCAAACATCTGGACAAGATGTCTATGTAAACGTTGTCGGTGGTTTAAAAATCACGGAAACAGGCTCTGACTTGGCCGTCCTATTGGCCTGTGCCTCTAGCCTGCGAGGTAAAGCGCTGCCACAACAACTGGCTGTTTTTGGTGAAGTAGGACTCTCTGGGGAAATTCGCCCAGTCCCAAATGGGCAGGAACGCTTAAAAGAAGCCATTAAACATGGCTTTAAGTACATTATTCTACCGCGAGGCAACGCACCGCAAAAAGACATTGCTGGGGTGAAGGTAATTGCCGTGGCGCGCTTACATGAGGCACTCACTGAAGCCATGAGCTTAAGTGACGAACTCAACTAAGCTAAATTCCATTCATTTGGATTTCTCATAAAATAAACACGTTTTTTATTGAAATTTAGGATGAAAGGCTGCATAAAGGTAGAGTTAAAATTTATTTTTTATAGAGTAGGAAAATTTGATGGAAGTTCGACAGCGTGGTTTGATTGCTGGTTTTTTAACAGCGGCTCTTTTAGTTGCACCCTTAGCCGCAGAAGCTAAACGTGCAGGTGGTGGTAAAAGCCACGGCATCAGCCGTCAAGCTGCACCAACTCAGTCTTATCAACAACCTCGTCAAGCAACTCCAGCTCAACAACCTACCGCGCCTGCTACAGCTCCAGCTAAATCTGGTCCAGGCGTCGGCGGTATGGTTGCGGCTGGTGTAGCGGGTGCTGCAATTGGTGCTGTAGCTGCAAATGCATTGGCAGATGATAACTCTGCTTCTCAAGCGCAAGCACAGGAAGAAAAAGGTGGTATTCCAAGTTGGATTTGGATTCTTCTTGCCGCTGCTGTTGCCTTCTTCATTTTTCGTAAAATGGGCGCAAAAAAAAAAGTAGCACCTAATCCATACGCGCCAAACAATGGTTCAACTCAAGCACCGTTTGGCCAACAAGCTGCACCACGTACATCAAATGACAACAGCAACATTTTTGGTCAGTCTGTAGGTGGTTCAGCTGCTACACCACAAAACAACGCACCTTTTGGCGCTGCCTATACCAATAGTGGTAGTCAACTGCCAGACGGTACAGAACCTGCGGCTTTCTTACGTATTGCTCGTCAACGTTTCAATCATATTCAGTCGATGAACACAGCAAGTAACATTTCTGAAATTCAGCGTTACTTAACACCTGATCTTTACCAGTCTATGTATCAAGACATTATGGCGAATCAAGATCAAGATGTAGCTGAGTTTTCAAACCTTAATGCGATGGTTGCGGACTCTGCGACAGAAAATGGTCAATACGTGGTTAGCGTACGTTTTACTGGTACAGTAAGTGAAGATCTCAACAGCTTACCGCAACCTTTTGCTGAAGTTTGGCACTTTGTAAAACCTGCGGGTTCTACCCAAGACTGGCTCGTTGCGGGTATCCAGCAAGAAGCGTAATTTCCAGTTATAAAAAACAGCGACCTCGGTTGCTGTTTTTTTGTGTCTTATAAATTCTCCTGTCGATTCAACCTAGTCATCAGCGCCTCGCTTAAACAAAAACAGCATTCAAAACGATAACAGCAATGGTTTTTTTAAAAGTTAAGCTCAACATTTCCTAAGTAAAACTTATCATCTATGTTAAATAAGAATCACAGGGAAAGACTGCACAATGCACCCTCAGCCACACGTTTTCATTTTACTTAGACTTATATTTCCACTCCACATAAGTTAATCGCATTATTCATACTTGATGCCATTGGGCAATATCTAAAAATAAGTGAGCTTTAATTTTCGTCGACTAAAACTGAGATCATCATTTACCACTCTCAAGCTTTAAAATGCACAGAGTCTTCTATTGATCATGCTCTGCATTTAATATCCACACTGTAAATCATTTAATCTACTCATAAAAATGCCTCTATAAAAGAGGCATTTTATTTACGTTTTTTAGTCTTATTCAGGTAATGGGATAAATTGAGAGTCCTGATTTTGCTCTTTTCTTTCCCCAACAACCACAGCCACATCTAAAGGTTTGCCATCGCGTTCAAGTGAAATCTGAATAGTACTATTTGGCGGTTGTAGAGCCACAAAATTAATCAAATGTGAGGTTGAAGTAATCACTTCATCATTCACTTTCACAATCTTGTCGCCTTTCTTTAAACCAGCTTTTGCAGCAGGTCCCGTTTTTAACACATCCGCGACAACCACACCAGGCCCTTTAGGCTCTAAGATATTGACTTGTTCAACAGGCAGTAAACTGATACCCAACCAACCACGTACCACACGGCCGTCTTTAAGAATAGAGTTTAGTACTTGTTGGCAAATTCTTGCAGGAATGGCGAAACCAATACCTAAAGACCCACCTGACTGAGAGAAAATCGCAGTATTAACCCCAATCAAATTACCCGCCACATCAATCAAAGCACCACCAGAATTACCTGGATTAATCGCAGCATCGGTTTGAATAAAGTCTTCATAAGTGTTAATCCCTAGGTCAGAGCGACCAGTAGCAGAAACAATACCCTGTGTAACCGTTTGCCCCACACCAAATGGGTTACCAATGGCCAAGACCACATCACCCACTTCGTTGCCACTGAGCTTAAAGGGTAAAACAGGCAGATTCGCCAGCTCAATTTTAATCACAGCCAAATCGGTATCGGGGTCTGTACCAATCACTTTTGCCACTGCACGACGGCCATCTTGTAATGCGACAACAATTTGATCGGCTTGAGCAATCACATGGTTATTTGTCAAAATATAACCATCAGGACGAACAATCACACCTGAGCCCAAACTGTTTTCATTTTTATTTTGGCTAAACTGATCTGGAATTTGATTGCCAAAAAATTCACGGAACGCAGGATCATTAAGCAATGGATGGTCAAGTTGTTTGACTTTTTGCGTGGTAAAAATATTCACTACTGCTGGCGCAGCCACTTTCACGGCAGCGCTATAAGAAACTACCCCACCGGTACGTGTGGTGTTAATTAAAGGCTCCACCTTTTCAGCAGGCATCTTAATACCATCAGACGCCACAGGCGCTTTTGGCTTTTGATACTGCTGCCAAGCAAAAAATCCAGCAATGACTAAAATGAGTAATACCCAAGGTAACCAGGAAAAGGTCCTGCGCACGATTTCACCCTCTAAAATGTTTTAATTCATTGATGACTAAGTAATTTATGCCTATTGTAAAGCGAAATTCAAGCCGAAGCACAAAAATAAGCAAGAGTTTTGTCATGCTTTAGTTACAATAAACAATAGGTTCCGATGTAATCAATTTAAAAGAGTTTTTAAGTCGATATGGCAAAATTACAAGACATTATCCAATGGTGTGATCAAACCCTCAAATCACCTGAGTTTAAGGACTATGCACCGAATGGCCTTCAAATTGAAGGTAAGACTGAAGTGCGTAAAATTTTAGCTGCGGTGACTGCATCACAAGATGCCATAGATGCCGCGATCCGAGAAAATGCGGATCTCTTACTGGTGCATCATGGTTATTTTTGGAAAGGTGAAGCCTACCCCATCACAGGTATGCGCGGTAAACGGATCAAGAGTCTGATTCAAGATGACATTTCTTTGTTGGCATACCACCTCCCCCTCGATAGCCATCCGAGTCTTGGAAATAATGCAGCGATTGCAGATTTGCTCAAACTAGAACGTATTGAAGCGCTTGATCCATCTGAGCGTCATCCTATTGGTAATATTGGTTATTTAAAACAGCCCATGCCTGTGGAAGACTTTAAAAAGTTTGTATCTGAGAAATTAAAGTTTGATGTTACCCATCTTCCTGCGGACAAGACCATGATTGAAAAAGTCGGTTTTTGTACCGGTGGTGCACAAGATTTTATTGTAAAAGCCGCTGAACAAGGCTGTGATGCCTATATTTCAGGCGAAGTCAGTGAACGTACCTTCTATGAAGCCAAAGAATTAGGCGTACATTATTTTGCTTGCGGACATCATGCGACTGAACGCTATGGTGTGCAGCGATTAGGTCAAGCCATTTCAGAACAATTTGCTATTGAGTATATTTATTTCGAGTTAAACAACCCGATCTAAGCAATCACGGGGGATGAGACTTCTTTCATCCCAGTCCTCTCAATGCGCATACATGGTATGGCATCCAACATCACCTCCATTTAAACAAATGATTAATTTTTAAAATATTATTCAGACCCTTTCAAATTTTTAACTCAAAATATAGCATCAGCTCAAAAATTCTGTGCATCTCACCTTTGTTATACCTGCTGAACTTCCAACCCAATATGAACAATAAAACTTCCGACGCTTCATTTTAAATTGCAAATAATAAACATATTGATTCTCATTAACTTTTAAGTGGATAATAAAACTGCTTTGAAAAATCCCAATAAAACAATTTTGATGATTAAAGGAATCAAACACATGGCTTATTCTTTACCCGCTCTTCCTTATGCCTATGATGCACTCGAACCCAATATTGATACGAAAACGATGGAAATTCACCACAGTAAACACCATCAAACCTACATCAATAACATTAATGGCGCGATTGCAGGCACAGAATGGGAGAAACTGTCTGTGGAAGATTTGGTTGCCAAAGTCAATGAAGTCCCTACTGATCTTAAAAATATGGTGATCAATAATGCAGGTGGTCATGCCAACCACTCACTGTTTTGGACAGTCATGAGTCCACAAGGTGGTGGGCAACCGACTGGAGCTGTGGCAAAAGCTATTGATGAGCAACTCGGTGGTTTTGATGCTTTTAAAGAGGCATTTACCAAAGCCGCGATTAGCCGTTTTGGCAGTGGTTGGGCATGGCTGAGCGTGACACCTGAACGCAACCTGATTGTTGAAAGCAGTGCAAATCAGGATTCCCCACTTATGTACGGTCACACCCCTATTCTCGGTTTAGATGTATGGGAACATGCGTATTATCTCAAATACCAAAACCGCCGTCCTGAATATATCAATGCCTTTTATAATGTAGTCGACTGGGATGAGGTAAATCGCCGTTACCATGCTGCGTTGCAGACTAAAAATTAATTACACACCTCAATCCATCTAGAGCTTAGAGTCTTTTAAAATGAATATATTCTGTACGAAAGACTCTAACGATATCTTGTGTATTGTATATGTCTCCTTGCGAAGTTTTTTGCATATTTTGTGTATTAAAAGACTGCCCTATTGTCTATAGAATCATTTACAATAAATGCACTTAAAGTAAAACCCAGCAAATCTGCAAGGAATGAAACATGACAACCATTACTTTACCTGCACTTCCATATGGCTACGAAGATCTTGCTCCGCACATTAGCAAAGAAACTTTAGAATTCCACCACGACAAACACCACAATACTTATGTTGTTAACCTAAACAACCTAATCAAGGGTACTGACCTTGAAGGCAAAACTTTAGAAGAAATCATCACAGCTTCTGCTGGTGATGCATCTAAAGCAGGTATCTTCAATAACGCAGCACAAGTTTGGAACCACACATTCTACTGGAACTGTATGGCTAAAAACGGTGGTGGTAAAGCAACAGGTGCTTTAGCTGCTAAAATTGATGAAGCGTTCGGTTCTTACGAAAAATTCGCTGAAGAATTTGCTGCTGCGGCAACAACTCAATTCGGTTCAGGTTGGGCTTGGTTAGTTGCTGACGAAGTAAATGGCAACCTTTCTATCCTTAAAACTTCAAATGCAGACACTCCACTTGCACACGGTAAAGTTGCAGTGTTAACCATTGACGTTTGGGAACATGCTTACTACATCGACTTCCGTAATGCGCGTCCTGTTTACATCAAAACTTTCCTTGAAAGTCTTGTAAACTGGGATTATGCAAACGCGAAATATGCAGGCCAAGCTGCTGGCGTTGAAAAATAAGATTCGTCTTGTTTAAAAAACCGCTCTTTTTGAGCGGTTTTTTTGTTTTTGCTACCTAAACGCATATTTATAAAGCAAACAATTCATTTCTCAATATTTTTTGCTTGACCCATTTTCCTTTCCTCCCTAAAATGCGCATCAGATTCTCCAATAGCTCAGTCGGTAGAGCGACGGACTGTTAATCCGCAGGTCCCTGGTTCGAGCCCAGGTGGAAGA
>RCUL01000122.1_pt1 | contig 75425 bp, 68 predicted proteins | sample 2167521 | NCBI WGS metagenome assembly RCUL01 (sample SAMN09932745, study PRJNA488358) | compost metagenome | feature: garden; material: soil; isolation source: compost soil in acetic acid-enriched culture | place: Germany: Experimental Botanical Garden Goettingen | collected 2016-01-27
GGCGGCACTGGAAGACTCCCGTTCAAACTCCTGGATGACATCCGAGTATTATACTTATGCGCTGCTCGCAGAAAATACCTCATTAAAAAGTCTAGAGAAAAACCTAACGACCTTATTTGACAAACATGTTGGCGCTCAGTTTATGGCTGGATTCGGAATGAGCTATGAGGATTATAAAAAATCAGGCAATACAATAGGTCTCTATTTACAGCCCCTAACCGATATCCATCTGCATTCCAATTTTAGCTACGATCTAAGTCCATCCGGTGATATCCGGTATATCTATATTTTTAGTGCTATAGCGCTGTTTATGTTATTGATCGCGACGATCAATTTTATGAACCTATCAACGGCAAGTGGTTTCCGGAGAAGTCGTGAAGTAGGTGTACGGAAAGTACTCGGCGCTGACAAGCAAAGCCTGATCCGTCAGTTCCTATCTGAGGGCATTCTGCTAACTTATCTGGCATTGTTTCTGGCAGTTGGGATTGTTCTATTGGCTCTTCCTCTATTTAATCAATTATCGGGTAAATCTATTGCAATCCATCAGCTCGATTTTGCCAAAATAATCCCGCTCCTACTCGCATTCGGCTTACTGGTAGGCCTATTTTCGAGCACGTATTCTGCCTTATATCTATCGGCATTTAACCCTTTGGTTGTATTAAAAGGACGTTTGTTGCGATCTACAAAACGGTTCAATCTCAGGAGCAGCCTTGTGGTCTTTCAGTTTATTATTTCCGTGGGGCTCATTTTCTGTACCGTAGTTGTCGTCCGACAGCTCGATTATATGCGGAACATCAAATTAGGTTATGAGAAAGAGAATGTCATTGTGATCCAGAGCTGGCCCTTGGGTGAAAACGAAAAAACATACGTCAAACTGTTATCCGAAGATAGCCGTATCAAGCATATTTCCCGCTCATCTTACCTACCCGCTGGAGAAACCAACAACAATAACTTCTTTGTCTATCCGGACGGAAACACCGAAAAATGGGTTAAAACACTACGTTATGATGTAGACGAGGAATATATAGCTGCAATGGGTATGCAGCTTCATGAGGGACGAAATTTTTCGAAAGCTTTTGGTAACGATACCTTATCCATTATCGTGAATGAAACCGCAGCAAAAGATCTCGGTTGGAAAGGAAAAAGCCTTGGCCGTACATTGACCAATAAGGATAATAAAACCTATCGTGTTGTGGGTGTTGTCAAAGATTTCCATTTTAAATCACTACACGAACCCATCTCGCCCTTGGTCATGGTATTGGGCGATCAAGCTGGGAGTCTGATTGTCAAAACAGAGACAAAAGATACCGAGGCGCTGATTCAAAAGTTGAAAGCGGAATACGATGCCTTCCCTACCGATATTCCATTCAACTATTCTTTTCTCGATGAGCGCTATGCCCAAACCTATCAGGCCGAAGTCAAAACAGGAAAATTGTTGAGCATATTCGCCGGACTGACGATTTTTGTCGCTTGTCTGGGTTTATTTGGATTAGCTATTTTTACAGCAAACCAGCGCCGGAAAGAAATCGGTATCCGTAAGGTCATCGGCGCTTCTGTTCCAGGTATTACAGGGATGCTTTCGGCGGAATTTATCAAACTTGTCCTGATCGCCATCGTGATTTCTTCACCGATAGCCTGGTGGGCGATGTACAAATGGCTGGAAAATTTTGCTTACCGCATTGAAATACAATGGTGGATGTTCGCTGTTGCAGGGCTACTCGCAGTACTGATCGCACTACTGACAGTCAGTTCTCAGGCCATCAAGGCAGCTGTAGCAAATCCGGTGGATAGCCTGCGAGAGGAATAATTGCTAAGACGACAAAAAAAATGATATTGTAAACGCAACACAATAAAATTATGATCAAAACATATTTCAGATCAGCGCTACGGCAACTATTGAAACATAGCTATTATACCTTTTTAACAATTGCTGGCTTAGGTCTGGCAATTGCATGTAGCTTATTTATCTATAGCTATAACAGCTTCCAATATAGTTTTGATCAGTTTCATACCGATAAAGATCGCACCTTTCTAGTCGTACAGGATCTCAAACTAGAGCAGATCGAGCATAGCAAAGGCGGATCCTATGCCATGTACAACGCTATTTCACGTGAAATTCCACAAGTGGAGCGAACAGTATTATATATGGATAATAAAGATCTGACGCTACGGATAGCGGATCAAATGTATACAACAGAGGGCAAAGCAGCCTTTGTTTCATCAGAATATTTCAACACCTTAAATTTCCCCTGGCTGGAGGGATCCCCAAAAGATCTGGATCAGCCTAACACCGTCGCGTTGACCAAAACAGTTGCCAAAACTTATTTTAATAACGATAACCCCTTAGGAAAAACGATTCTGGTCGATAGCAAATTCCCCGTGAAAGTTGTGGGTATCATCGATGACAGCAACAAAAATTCAGACTTCCGCTCAGAAGTCTATTTTTCACAAAGTTCTGTTGCTACTTTATGGCAGATCCCTCAAGATGATGGCTTCTTCAACAATTGGGGCTATTCCAACTCAAGTAATAATATTCTTGTCACCTTAAAAAACGCAGCCGATAAAAGTGCCGTCGAGCAGACCATTCGTACGCTTGTTGCCAAGTATTGGCACAAAGATATACTACAGACATTCAATTATAAACTCCTGCCATTGACAAGTTACCATTTTGATACAGATTACGGAAAGGGAACACAACGTACACTGCTGAATATTCTGGTCGCAATTGCCATCGGAGTCAGTATCATGGCTTTGGTCAATTACAGCAACATCACCTTTGCCAGACAAATGAACCGTAGCGTAGAAATGGGCGTGAGAAAGGTATTGGGTAGTTCCAAAGGACAGCTGTATATTCAGTTTCTGATCGAAAGCCTGATCCTGACCGCTGCTGCTGTTATCTTTGCCTTAGTTTTATTGCTGATCTTTTCCAATTGGGCAAATCAGGCTCTTTTTCCGAATGAACCCATACAGATTATCCATCCCCTGTCATTTATAGCGATCATTGGTGTTATCTGGATTTTAACCAGTCTATTGACCTCCATCTATCCGCTGATTTTCGTCAACCGGATGAACATCCAGCAGGCACTGAAAAAGCTGACCCTAGGCCCCTGGAGTTTTAGCCGCAAAACGCTTATTGTGTTTCAGAATGTGATCGCCATGACGCTGCTGATTGCCACTTTCGTTATTGTCTTACAGGTAAATCACCTCAAAAACACAGATATAGGATTCAGCAGGGAGCAGGTTATCCTGCTTCCGTTTACAAAAAAAATGATCCATTCAAAAGCTAAAATCGCTCATTTCATCAGCAATAGAACCGATATTCAATCGTATACTTTTAGCGATAATCCCCCTTCATCTGAAAAGGTATGGGGCGGAACCATCCAGTTTGACAACAGAACGGAATGGGAGAAATGGCCTGCCCGATACGCTATCGGGGATTCTTCCTATATCAGCACATTCAACATCAAATTATTGGCAGGAAGAAATTTCAACGATAATCCGCAGAAGCCAGAATTTCTGATCAACAAGAATATGGCTGCCGCATTGGGCTTTAAAGATCCCAATGATATTATCGGCAAGTCTTTAAACGCCGGCGGGCTGAACGAAGAACAAGCTGGAACAATTGTAGGTGTTGTTGCGGACTTTAGCACCAATTCGCTGAACGAACCCATCTCCCCTACAGTAATTGGGTATAACGAAACACGGTTAAAAAATGTAGCGATTAAACTAAAAGGCACCAATCATCAGCTGCTCGTGAAAGATCTGGAACAACAATGGAAAAACTGGTATCCCGATGAAGTGTTCCAATACAAATTCTATGATCAGCAGATTGCTCAGCTCTACAAGAAAGAAGCATTACTGGAAAAACTGATCTGGATCGCTGCTATCGTCGCGATAAGCATCAGTTTGCTCGGTTTTCTAGGGCTGCTCTCCATCAGCATCCTGAAACGAACAAAAGAAATCGGAATCCGGAAAGTGTTAGGTTCTTCGGTAACAGGTATTATTGTATTGTTGTCACAAGATTTCTTCAAATGGATCACCATCGCCTTTGTAGTTGCGACACCGCTGGCTTATTATCTTATGAACCGCTGGCTGGACAATTTCCCATTTCGGATCAGTATGGGCTGGTGGATCTTTGTATTGGCTTTTTGCGTTGGGCTTATTTTAACGATTGCCGTGGTATCCCTACAAACTTTAAAAGCCGCTACAGCCAATCCTGTTGATAGTTTAAGGGACGAATAGAAAGGAAACTATCAAACACGAGATAAGCAATCCTATGGATAGCTTAAGCTAGGTCAGATTTACCTGTCTGGTTATTTGCTATCCGTTCGAGGAATCGACCAGACCGAGGTGTTCGCGGGTGTACAATGACTGTCCGATTTCGGACAGTTCATTCGACGAAATCCATTTTAACAAACTAACAATCAATAATCTACAGGCTTGGCTAAGGATTTGTATTATCGTACACAAATTAGCAAAAACCAAAGCCTGCAGCCAATCTGTTTGCGGTGATGGAAGTAAACCTTATACGAGTGACAATGACTTTTACAAACTTCAAGATTGCCTGGCGGAATATTCGAAAGAAAAAAATTCAAAACCTGATCAACCTAGTTGGATTGACCCTTGGGATTACTTTTTTACTACTGGTCGGGGCCTATGTATGGGATGTTCTACAGGTAAATAGCAAAATCAAAAATATAGATCAGCAATTTCTATTACAGAGCAAGTATAAGAAAGAAGGATTTGGGATCAATTTGACCACAATCGGAGCGCTACCCAAAGCCCTGTATGAAGAATACCCCAATTTGGTGGCCAACTATTATCGTATCGATGGACTGACAGGTATTATCGCCAATGGAGCTACGATCCACGAAGAAGGAATGGCCCTCGGTGATCCCAGCCTTTTAACCATGTTTGGTTTTGAACTTTTAGCAGGCAATCCCAAGACCGCGCTGAATAATCCCTTTTCTGTGGTGATCACTGACCAAGCAGCGTTAAAATATTTTGGAAACATAAATGTGCTGGGAAAAACCTTGCAGATTAAAAATTTCAAAGGCGAAAAACATGATTTTGAAATTACTGCCATGATAAAAACTGCTGTACAAAATGCGGTCATGGATCTGACAAAGGATATGCATTCCGATATTTTTCTGCCCATTGCCAACGAAGAATATTTCGGCAGATCCTTGGATAACTGGAATAATCCTTACATCGCAGGTTATCTCGAATTGAAAACTGGAGTAACGACGCAACAACTCGATGCGGCGATTCAAACGCTGGTTCACAAAAATACCGATAAGGAATTCGCCAGTCAGTACAGCCCAAATCTAAAACCCTTGAAAAGCTATTATCTAGACGATAATCAAGGCGCTGTACGCAAGATGATTCAGACCCTAATCTGGATTGCCGTTTTTATTCTGGTCATGGCAATCATCAACTTTATCAATTTTAGTATTGCACAGCATATTACGCGGTTGAAGGAAATCGGTGTGCGTAAGATTATGGGCTCCTCCAGACCACAATTGGTAAGGCAGTTGCTGACAGAATATATCCTTATCGTAGCTATTGCAGCATTGATCAGTCTGCCCATCTATAGCATAGTACGCCCTTTATTTGCACATGTACTGATGCGCGAGCTACCGTCTCTAATCAATTTACCGGGCTATTTTTTCGGTTTATTGGCCTTATTGACTGTAGTGATCGGTATGCTTGCGGGACTATACCCGGCAATTAAGTTGTCCAATATCAAGATACTTCCTTCGGTCAAAAATCAGTTCTCCACATTGGGTAACAAGCAATTGGTTCGAAAAGCGCTATTGTTCTTTCAGTTCGCTGTTGCGCTGCTCCTCTTGGTCTGTACCTTGATTATCTCCAAACAGGTCAATCTATTTATAAATAGCAATTTAGGATACAACAAAGATTATCTGTTGACGGTACAGGCACCAAGGGACTGGTCCGAAAATGGTATCCGGAAAATGGAGGCCATTCGGAATGAGCTGCTGCAGGAATCAGCGGTTCAGTCTGTGAGCCTTTCCTATGAGACACCGGGACTATTAGGCTTCAATATGCAACCGGCTTTTGGCAATAACAACGATACGGACGTACAGGTTCAACGGATTAACAGTGACAGTTATTTTCTGGAAACCTATGAAATACCCCTATTGGCGGGTAGCTTTTTACCCAAAAATGCGGTGACAAATACCACGAATAGATCCGTTGTGATCAACAAGAAAGCCATGGAAGATTTTGGCTTCAGTAATGGCGAAAATGCGATCGGTCAACAGATCGCGCTGAACGACCCAAATGTTAAGATGACCATTGTGGGCGTTACCGATAACTTTGTCGCAAATTCTCTTCACCGGGCATCTCCAGCTATTGTCTGGACAGATATCCATGAAAATTTCCAATACCGATACCTGAGTATCCGTTTAAAACCGGGCCTACTGTCCAGTGCGGTACAAGGGCTGGAAAAGAAATGGAAAGAATTAATGCCTGATGCACCATTTAAGTATCAATTTATGGATGACCGCATCAAAGGTTTATATGAAACGGAACTGCAACTGCACCGGGCGGCACAGATTGCAAGTGCTGTTTCACTTTTGATCGTTGTATTGGGGCTGACCGGTCTGATCTCCCTATCGATCCATCTCCGCAACAAGGAAGTAGGTATCCGCAAAGTACTAGGTGCCTCATTAGCACATTTAATGCTGTTATTTTCGAAGGAATACTATGGCATATTTCTGTTAGCGGTTTTCGTTACAGTCCCATCTAGCTATATGCTGATGCAACATTGGCTACAGAACTATATCATCCGGATAGAAATTAATGCATTTACCTACCTGTTGCCACTGGGCATACTGCTAAGCGTACTTGGCCTACTGGTAGGCTTCATCGTATTTCGGGCGACCCGATTTAATCCGGTTGAAAAATTAAGGGATGAATAATGTAAGAAACCAATCCATATAAACAGTATGATCAAGAACCATCTTACAACCGCCTGGCGGACATTGATGCACAATCGTATCTATTCGCTATCAAACCTCATTGGTTTAACCATTGCGTTGTTGGTATTTATGTTAATCAGTTCGCTAGTCGTTGATGAGCTTTCTTACGACAGACAATGGAGCAACTCCAAAGAGCTCTACCGAATGCGAATCGTACCCAAAGAAACGCAGGAAGGCTTCACAAACAATAGTTCAGAGGCTCCCGAAGGCATCTCTGCAACATTAAAGGCTAATTTTCCAGAAGTACTTGGTTATACTTCAATCAATTCATTTTCACCAAAATTAACAATAAACAAGCGCACAAAGCAGTTTACCGAAATCAATACGCTGGAGATCGACAGTGGTTTCTTCAATCTTTTTGACACAAAAATCATCGCAGGAAATCCGAAACAGGTTATTGCTGGCACAAAAAACATTACATTGACAGCCTCCGCAGTACAAAAATACTTCGGCGGCAAAGACGTGCTCGGTAGCACATTTTACAATAAACCACAAGAAGGAGAACCCGAAGCTTATTATGTCAATGGCATTATTGAGGATATGCCCCATAATTCTTCCTTTCAGGCAGAAGCCCTCGTGCTAATGCCTAAGGTGAATGAATTCAATCCTGAAAAAAGCGGTTCGCTACAAACACAAATTCTATTGCTCAAAAGTACAACTGATGTTAACAGCCTTTCTACCAAAATAAACAAGTGGTATAATACGCAGAAACTGGATGATTGGCTGAAAGGACACAATCTTTTTATCGAACCCATCAAAGATATACACTTACAAAGTATTACAGGATGGGAGAATCCCATGCAAGATATTTATCTGCTGGCAGGAATAGCGATCTTGATCCTTGTATTGGTCAGTATCAACTACATCAACCTGAGCTTTGCCCATGCGCTCAAGCGCACACAGCAGATCGGTATCCGCAAAGTGTTGGGGGCAAGCCGAAAAAATCTGATCATGCAAATGGGCCTAGAGAGTACCATACTCTTTGTCGGCTCTTTTCTGATTGCATTTTTTGGTTATGTGCTTATCAGTCCTTCATTTGAGCACTATTTAGAACATCCGCTGACAATGAGTTACCAGCATTCCCTACCAATGTTTGTTGGACTACTATCCATTTGGATCGTTCTGGGATGGCTTTGCAGTTTACCTACGGCCTTGTCACTATCAAAAACACAGCCATCACTGGAACTTCGGAAGCAGCTTTCTTTCTTTAGACTACCGCTCAATATGGCATTTACCAAAGTACTGGTGGTTGTCCAGTTTGCCATTGCCATTATCGTAGCGATCTGTATGATGTCCATGCGGGCGCAATTGCATTATCTATACAACAAAGATCTTGGTTACGAGCCCAAAAATCTTTTGGCCATCAATTATACCTCTTGGGAAGGAAAGGATCAGGCCTTCAAACAGGAGCTATTAAAAAATTCATATATTTCCTCGGTCAGTCTCACAGGCTGGACTCCCTTTAGTGGAAGCGTGGATTTTAAAACAGTAAAAGACCCCAATAATTTGAACAAAGAACTCCCAGTTGTATTTGTCTATGCAGATTATGATTACATCAAAACAATGGGCATAAAGCTGCTTGATGGCCGACCTTTAAGCGCGGACTATGCGCTGGATAGACCATTTACCGATTCGGTACAGGTCGGACAGCGGGTATTTACAAATATGCTCGTCTCCGAGGGGACCGCCCAGCGGCTATCTTTAAAACTCAATAAGAGCAATGAGCCTCTAAACAATACGCCTGTAGGCGTATTTAAAGAGTTTAACGGAGCAAGTTTAAAGTTTCCGATCGGTCCTTTTGCGATTAAAGCACAAAAGGAATGGGAAGGCGGCTGTATGCTTATCCGCGTAGAAGAAGGGAAGAAAAAGGAAGCTTTAGCCTTGGTAAACAGTACCTGGAACAAGTTTTTCCCTAACCGGATCGCACAGATCAACTGGCAGGAAGATCAGGTACAGCATCAATATAACAAAGAGAAAAAACAGTACCAGCAATTGGCACTTTTTACGGGTTCCAGCATGCTGATTGCAATCTTAGGGATTGTGGCTATTGCCATCTATACATTAGAACGAAGAGTAAAAGAAATTGGTATCCGTAAAGTGCTTGGTGCTTCGGTAAATACGATCACCTATATGATTTCCAGATCCTTTATCATACTTCTGCTGATCGCTATTCTAATAGCATTCCCAATAGCATGGTGGTTTACACACAAATGGCTGGAAAATTTCTACTATCATATCGATGTTCCCATCGCGCTATTTGTTTTCACCGGAATGTTTATCGGTTTGATGACCTTAGCGATTATCGCTGTCCGAATCTTCCAGACAGCCCGTATCAATCCCGTCAATAGTTTACGGGATGAATAAGAAAAAATAAGCCGTAGGTTGTTAGAAGTCATAAGTGCAATTTATTATTGACCGATTGGGAATAAAAGTTTATAATTGGTGTACCTACGGCTTAGGATCTTTGAAGCAATTTTTAGCTGTTCGCAGTGAACAGCTAAAAATTGCTTATTTCTTTTAAGTCGATTTTTCGTCAGCAGATAAAACATAGCCGAATCCGTATTCAGTTTGATGACGAACAATCCTTCTCTCCTCGCTACCTTGAAGCAATTCATCTAAAACTAGCATCAGATTTTTAGGCTGTATGTATTGTTTGAGTTCAACACAACACAGTGCGTGGATTTCAGACGGTTGTCTTTCCTCTTTAAAATATCCCGTATCAATTTGCTCATCCAAAAAAGCGCTTATCTTTTTCACTTCTTCTGCTGTCGAATTTTTATAGTGATCAATATCATGTCTAATATCTATTAACTTAAATTCCTTTATTTTTTGATCCTGCTGTACATCAACATTATACATTTCGTAAATAACCCGGTCGGCTAATTTTGTCACATGTAATTCATATACATTGTCCTGCGATGAAATATCTTCCCCAAGATGCATCATTGAATTAATACTATTTACAGCTAAAGCGCGGTGCATGACAACTACATCCTGAATAAAAATTTTTTTAATCCTGAACGTCTCGACTTTACTCATAAAATCGAATGGTTTCCCCATTAAAAAGGAAACTTCCTCAGGTGACAAGTGCCGCGAAATACGCTGTAGCAGCATACGATAATATATCAGTATGTCTATCTCTTTTCCCTTTCTCTTATAGATCTTTGTTTTTTGAATTTTCGCTGTTTTCATAATTGGCACATTGAAATAATATAGATTTTCAATACAAAGAAATAGAAAATGTTTCAAAAATAAAAACATTTGTATAAATAAAAATAACATTATATATATTTATCTATACAAAACGATAAAATATTAAGATAACACAATGACCAAACTAGGCGAATTTTTAGCGAAGAAGTCTGTAAATAAGTCTCAGATTGCACGCAAAACAGGACTGAGTAAAGCCAGGATTAACGAATTAACGATGACCGAAACATCCAAATTACGTTTGGATGAAATGTACTTAATCGCTTTGGCCATCGATACCGATCCTGCTAAAATGATGTCCGAGTTATGTGAACATCTTCAACTGAAAGAGATTGAGGATTAAGTTCCGCATCTCGTAGCTTTATGCATTTATGAGCATAAAACTACGAGATGCTATTGCTTCGTCCTATTTCATGCCAATTCACCAGTACCTCTTATAAATTTCATCCTTAAAAATCTGAAAAGTCAAGCCATTCAAAAAGATAAAGCCAAGGGCAATATATTGGGAAACATGATTATTGCTTAGCACCAATCTTCTGATGTTGATGGATATTAAAAAAAAAGAAGGATATAGCATCGCTCGAATAATCTGTGCGGTTTTGGACGCAAAACTGTTCGATATCGTACAGACATAAAATCCAATAAAAAAATCAAAAACCTACAAACCAACAACTTAACAAAATGGCAATACAATTGATTTCAGTATAATGTCTAGATTGATCGGTCGATTACTCATCAATAAGACCTTAAAAAAGTATTGTTATGATCGGAAATAGTCTTAAAATCGCTTGGCGAAATATGGCAAAAAATAAACTCTATTCTTTTATAAAGATCGGAGGATTTGCTTTTGGTATCGCAATCTGTATTCTCATCGTACTTTACATCAAACAAGAGACGAGTTACAACAAATTTTATCCAGCGATGGATCGAATTTATCGTCTGGTCGTTCAACTTCCGATCGAAGGTAAAATAGAGCGCTGGGTGTCACTTTCAGCACCCGTTGCTCCAACGCTTAAAGCTGAAATTCCTTCCATAGAACAAACAGGCCGGATACTTCCCAATCCTTTATTTGGCGCAGGCAGCAACCAACTCTCTCTGAACGACAATCCACAAAGCTTTTACGATGATGGCTTTGTGTATGTTGATCAATCTATTCTTGACATGTTTCCGACAGCTATGGTTTCAGGAAGACTTGCCCACGCATTGGATCAACCCAACACATTGGTCATTACGAAAAGTAAAGCCGAAAAATATTTTAAAACCGATCCTATCGGACAGACCATCTATCTGAACAATAACAGATCCAAACTATATACCATTACTGGTGTCATCGAAGACATCCCACAAAATTCTACGCTGGCCGGTTATAGCTTCTTTATCTCTCTTGCTGGTGAACCGTTTTACCCAGGCGAGCAAAACCAATGGCTCAGCAATAATTACACGGTCTACATTAAATTAAAACCCCAGGTCAACATTGAACAAACAGAAAAAGAGATCTTAAGAAACTATAAAGAGCACTATTTGCCCGAATACAAAAAATCGGGCCGTAAGCTCAATCCTGTATTCGAGCAAGTAAAAATCAACTTACAAAATGCACTGGACATCCATTTAATGTCTACGGATATTGATGACGATAAAGTCAGCACACTCAATAGAGGTGACATCCGTATGGTTTGGACATTTGCCACTGTAGCACTATTTATTCTTCTGATTGCCTGTATCAACTTTATCAACCTATCAACGGCCAATGCTGCTACAAGAGCCAAAGAAATTGGTATCCGGAAAACAATCGGTTCGACAAGGGCATTATTGATCAGACAATTCTTGCTCGAAGCGATTTGCTATAGCGTACTATCTTTGTTCGTTGGTCTATTGCTGAGTTGTTTTTTGTTGCCAATATTCAACAATCTCGCCAATAAGTCCTTAACGATTCCCTGGACATCCCTATACTTTTTCCCATCTTTATTGGTAGCGATAATGTTCATCGGCAGCTTGGCCGGAATCTACCCAGCCTTGTATCTATCCCGATTTAAACCGATCGCTGCATTGAAAAATAAGACCACCGGAGCCAAATCATCATTATTCAGAAATGGTCTTGTCATCTTTCAGTTTGCAACTTCCATCATCCTTATTGTAAGCGCTCTGGTGACCAATCAACAGATACGCTATATCCTGGAAAAAGACCTCGGCTTCAAAAAGGAACAGGTGATCGTCCTGCGTGGCGTTGGTACATTGGGAAATCAGATCCCTAGTCTTAAAGATGAATTAAAGTCCATTCCAAATGTCAGCTCAGTTTCCCTAGGTGATTTTCTCCCTGTCCCCATTGATGGTGCCAAAAGAAATGGCAATCCTTTTTGGAATGAGGGAAGACGAGAGATCGATATGGCGACACAGGGGCAATTTTGGGAGATTGACCAAGATTATCTTGCTACCTTCGGATTGCAATTGACGAAAGGTAGAAATTTCGATCCCACAATGGCTACTGACAGTACCGCTGCGATCATCAATCAAAAATTGGCGGATGATCTGGGATTAAAAAATCCCCTCGGGGCAAAAATAACCAATGGCAATACCTGGACAGTAGTTGGTGTTGTGGACAATTTTATCTTTGAGTCGCTGAAAGGTAAAGGATTCGCTGGCTTATGTATGGTATTGCGGGGTTATCCATCACTCCTTTCTATTAAAATTAAGCCCGAAAACTTACAGGAGACGCTGAACGAAATTAACACGGTATGGAATAAATTTTCACCCAATCAAAAAATCAATTACAGCTTTTTGGATGAGGGCTTTGCTTCCCTTTACCAAGACGTGGAACGGACGAAAAATATATTCAGCTGTTTCGCAATCGTCGCCATTTTTGTGGCTGCCCTTGGTCTCTTTGGGCTGGCCACTTATGTGACACAACAGCGGACAAAAGAAATCGGTGTACGGAAGGTGCTTGGTGCCAGTACCCTCAGATTGCTGAAACTGCTGTCTGGAGACTTTATAAAATTGGTGTTTGTTGCCATGGTCATTGCCTCACCTGTTGCGTGGTGGGCAATGAACCAATGGCTCAGAGACTTCAACTATAAAATAGATATCAACTGGATGTACTTTATTCTGGCGGGTATGGGGGCTATCCTCATCGCCTTAGGTACCATTAGTTATCAAACATGGAAAGCTATCCGAACCAATCCGGTCGATAGTCTAAGGGATGAATAAAGTCAGAAGATCTTAAAAATTGGTGTTTGTTGCCTTGGTCATTGCCTTGCCTGTTGCGTGGAGGGCAATGAACCAATGGCTAAGCAGAAGTAATCAGTCCAAATCATTCAAGTAGCTTGTACTACGCACAAGTCCCTGAAATAATGGTTTGAATGTTCGATTGCGAACGAAAACTGTCCGAAATCGAACATCAAAAACGTAGCAAAACCACCTAACAAACTCATAATAAAAGTATTAAAACACTGGCAAGGGGATTGTATTTTTTATAGCATGGCACAAAATGATTTCAAACTGGCTTGGCGTAAGCTCTTAAAAAATAAGGGTTTCACGTTCTTGAACATTATCGGACTGACACTTGGTTTTGCCGGTTTTATCCTTTCCTATCAATACATCAATCGGGAAACAAGCTTTGATAAATGGAATCCAAACTATAAGGAAATCTATCAGGTTGGTCTGGAAACCGAAGGTGCTTTTACGGATGAAACCTCGCCTTCCCTGGCTCCGTTGCTAAAACAGAATTTACCGAATATTGTATATGCTGGTAGAAAAATAGTCTACAACTATGGTAGCTACCCACTCTTTGGGGAGAAGACAGTGCTTATCAAAAATGCAGCATTAATTGATTCTTCGGCCGCGCGGATCTTTCAGGTAGAAAATGCCAACGGACCGCTCTACAAAAACAAAGATCAAAAGGATGCGACCATGGTCAAAAGTCCTATTGCCCAACAGCTTTTCAAAAAGGAGGATTTAACATTTGACAGCCCCCATTCCATTCCGTCTATGAGCCTTGATCTGGGAATGCGTGAGATGATTTACGGTACCATCAAAAAGCAAGATCTCTCGATGATTGATTACGACCTTCTTTTTATCCGTGAACCACAGGATCTCTTTGCTGACAATAATCCTTTTTTATACCAGACTTTTATTCAGGTCAGACCGGGTACAGATATCGCTAAGTTAACCGATCAGATCAACACAATTTATCACAAGGAAATCGCCCCAAAAGATAAAATACGTTCTTCTGCTTATGCCAAAGGCAAGATTTACTTAGATCCATTGGCCAACCTGCATCTGCGACCAAAAACCGGAAGTAACACCCCCTATATCATGACATGGATTATCGGTATTCTTTCCCTGTTGATCCTCCTGCTCGCCTCCGCCAATTTTGCCAATATGATTATGGCGCAAGCCGATCAACGTCTTAAAGAGCTTGCCCTCAAAAAGATATTGGGAAGTTCGCGTTGGGCTATCGTAAGGCAATTGTTATTGGAAGTGTTTATACTGACCAGCAGTGCTGCAGTATTGAGTTTCATTACCTTGGCACTTACCGGGAACATATTACAAAGATGGTTCAATGATGATCTTAGAAGTTATATTTTAAGTTCTGAAACTATTATCCAGCTCTGTGTCGCTGTACTATTAACAACAATCCTTTCGGCAATATACCCTGCCATAGTTCTTTCAGGTTTCAAATCCGTCAATCTTCTCAAAGGAGGATTATCCTCAATACTTAAAAAAGGAACATTCCGAAATGCTTTACTAACCTTTCAGATCAGCATGGCGATTCTGTTTATTTCAGGTATGCTGGTCATTAGGGCCCAGCTTCAATACATGCAGCATACAGATAAAGGGTTTGAGCCAGCGCAAGTGGTCAATTTCAAAGGAGTGGGCATGTATTATAACAAAAACACTTACGATCAATTGAAACGGCGATTAGAAAATGATCCAAGCATTGAGGCGGTGGCTTCCGCAACAAATATCCCGGGAGAAGGGGAACAACCTCCCAAAATGGAGTTCTCCTATGCACAAAAGAATATTTCCTTTGCTCATGTCGGTATCGATCCGGGCTATTTCAAAACATTAAATATCCCTAATCTACAGGGGAATATCAATCTGTCAATGGATCAGTTGCTCCATGACTCCCTTTCCAACTATGCGGTCATCAATGAATCCGCTGCTAAAAGTTTGGGACTTTCAAATCCCATTGGCGCGAAAATCAGTGGCTGTGACGCAAATTTCGAAATCGTCGGCCTTGTCAAAGACAGCAAGGCCTATGGCTTTGAAAATGCCGTTCAACCTACCCTCTATTCATTTAAAAACGAGTGTGGGAGCATGCGTATTCAGACGACGCTTATGGTGAAAACAAGATCTGGAATGGTCGATCAGGCAATTGATGCTGTCAGGAAAGAATGGACAAAAAATACATCTGCAAAAGATCTCCCTTTAGACTATTCTTTTATGGATCAGCAATATGCTTTACAGCACAAGAAACAACAGGAACTACGGATCGCCTTCAATAGTTTCGCCAGCCTTTCGGTTATTATCGCCGCGTTGGGACTATTCAGTATGGCCGCTTATCAGGCCGCATTACGCAAAAAAGAAATGAGTATCCGGAAAGTACTTGGTGCCTCGGCACAGCTGCTCTTTGTCCAATTAAATAAACCGTTTTTCAGGCTATTTCTGATCGGTATCGGCATAGCCCTTCCTTTAGCTTATTTGCTCATGGACAAATGGCTTTCCAATTTTGCATACCATGTCAATATACAATGGTGGTCGTTTTTGATCCCGATATTTTGCATATTTATCTTAATATTGATTTCCATTAGCTTCCAATCGTTGAAAGTTGCAAGAACAAATCCGGTAGATAGCCTGCGGGATGAATAAGTAAAAATTAAAAGACAAATAAAAAAGAGATACCAGGTAAGCACAGGCTTGTACAACCAAAATCTCAATACTAAAATCTCAATACTAGAAAATGATACAATTAAAACATTTATTCAAGTGGTATAACGTAGGTGGTACACGTTCATTTGTGCTCAAAGATGTCAGTTTAGATATAGCAGAAGGTGATTTCATATCCATTATGGGTCCTTCGGGCTCAGGTAAATCCACCCTTTTGAATATTATAGGTATGCTGGACGAACCGGATGAAGGAGAATATATCTTTATGGATGAAAATGTATTGGAGATGAAAGCAAAAAAACGGTCGCAACTCTACCAATCTCATATTGGATATGTATTTCAGGCTTACCATTTACTGGATGAATTGACGGTATATGAAAATATAGAAACACCACTGATCTATAAAGACATTTCCAGCAAAGAGCGTAAAGCCATTGTCGCTGATATGCTTGACCGTTTTGGTATTGTGGGAAAGAAAGATCTATTTCCGGCTCAGTTGTCCGGAGGGCAACAACAGATCGTTGGTATCGCTCGCGCATTGGCGGGATCTCCGAAACTCTTATTGGCAGATGAACCTACGGGTAACCTCAATTCCAAACAAGGCGAAGAGATCATGGAACTGTTCAAACAATTGAATGATGACGGTGTCACGATCATACAAGTTACCCACTCCGAAAAAAATGCGGAGTATGGCAAAAGAATTGTCAATATGCTGGATGGCCAGCTCAAATAATTGTATACCAATTTAACCTGAATAATCCCTACCTGGTACATGAATACTGTAGGGATTTTTTTGTATCATTTCTCAATTCATTTTTTTAACTTCGTTATGATGAATGAGAGAGAGCTGAAATCGTTAATATTCCTGTTGGACGATACCGATCAACAGATTATTCAGGAAGTGGAGCATCAGTTAAAAAGCCAAGGTCCTGAAATTGTTCCTTATTTGGAAAAATTCTGGGAGTCGAGCTTTGACCCAAGAGTCCAGGGACGGCTGGAAAACATTATTCATGAAATTCAATTCGACCAGACCAAAAATGAGCTACAGATCTGGAATCTGAGCAATTCCTTCAATCTGCTGGAAGGACTTATCATTCTCAATAACTATCAGTATCCTTCCTACGAAGACCATAAAATCGTGTTGAAGATCGAAGATCTGAAAACAGAGGTGTGGCGCGGACTACAATACGATATGAGTCCATTGGAGAAGGTGAACCTGCTGAACCATGTGCTATTTGGTTCTTTTGGACTATCAGGCAATACAAAGGATTATCACCATCCGCAAAACTCCTATATCGGTCAGGTTTTGGACACGAAGCAGGGGAATCCGTTGACCTTATCCTGTATCTATAGCATTATTGCGCAAAAGCTGGATATCCCGATCTATGGGATCAATTTACCCAAGCATTTTATCCTGGCTTATATGGATTCGGATGAGGAAGGAAATGAACATGTTTTGTTTTACATCAATGCATTTAACCGTGGGCAGATCATGCAAAAAAGTGATGTTAATTCGTTCCTGAAGCAGTTAAACCTAGGTCCAGATCGGGAATTTACATTTCCCTGCGACAATGTGACTATCCTAAAGCGCGCTTTGCGGAATCTCCTGTCTGCTTATGAAGAACATGAAAGTTCAGGCAAGCAACAGGAAATCAGAGAACTGTTCGAATTGCTTGCTTGAGAAAGTCGATCGCTTAGAAGTTGGTTTCCTCTCGGGCGTCCAAAAAGATATAATTTGGCGTCAGTGTTCCATATGCTTTTGTTAGCTCGGGCGCGATATCTCCTCCCTGGTCCGTCAAATTAAAACGCAAGATTTTTTTCGAATTATAATCGGAGACATAAAAGAACTTACCATTTTTTACACGGTCGTCGATCGCAATTCCCTGTGGTCTGTCAAATCCGGTCTTTGAACCAGCAATCACATAGTCAGGAACAATCGGTTTATTCCCGGATTCGCTAAACAACACATCAGGATTTCTAAAGAACAATACCTCCTTGCCTGCTGTGACCGCAAATAGTTTTCTATTCGGTGCATAAGACACTGCTCGTAAGTCTGTTTTCCCCTCCACATAGACGGTCAATGCGGGCTCAAATCTATCTTTATTGATGATCGTATCGCGCGCTCGGTCTATCAATTCCTGTCTAAGTCCTTTATAGACAGCAAAACCAATCCTATTCTTGGCTTCATCATTAAATCCAATGAGTACCCATTTTTCATTTTTATCAGCTGGATTTCCCTGTAATAACGTCAATGAGACTGGTTCAATATCCCCTAAGCTGATCTGCTTGTCGATAATCTTAGAACCACCTGCTCCACCTTTTCCCTCCGGACGGCTTATCGCATATAACATATTCCCACCTGTCGCCGCAAGTAGAAAGTTGGTCACTGCCGATCCCCCAGTACCATTTTGTTGGGCATAGGTATAATAAGCTAACCCTCTTACATTCCTAAAGCCTGTAAATCCAAGTGCACTTGCATCACCGGGTTTCCCATAAACGTCGTCCAAAGTAATCCGTTGAATAAAGGTATCCTGAGCAACGCCCCCTTCACTGGCTTGAAAAATTGATGTTGCATTGGGATCAAAAAGCACTGGTCCACCACCTCTCGCTGGGGAAAGATATTGAAAGGTATTGTCCAGCGTATTGGTATCGGAAGGATCAACAATAAATAGATTCTTGATCGAATTATTTGTTCGATAGTCAGAGAAAGAAATATACAATCTTGAAATAAGTGTCGGCAGACCATTTTCTGGTTCATCATCCAGTTTTTTACAGGAAGCAACACCTATTAAACTGGCAAATAATACAATAACACAGGTTTGAAATGAAAATTTCATATTTTTTTATTATAAATAGCTTATTGCGTCAAACATACAAATCTACTAATATATGCAGAATATCAATGAATTTATCTCATTCTTTTAGACAGATATCATGATTTCTAAAACGGAAATATTTGCCATTTCGCTACTTTTTGATTAAAATTGCCTTTGTTTTTGATATCACATACGATTATGGAAAAGAAGGAATTTGTACGGGAGAAGTTGGCATTACCAGGAGAGGGCAAGAAATTGCTTTTACATTCCTGCTGTGCACCTTGTGCCGGAGAGGTCATGGAAGCATTAATTGCTTCGGATATCGATTTTACGATTTATTTCTACAATCCCAATATCCATCCACGCAAAGAGTATGATCTGCGCAAAGACGAGAATATTCGATTTGCGGAGAAGCATAATATCCCTTTTATTGATGCAGACTATGATGTAGACCATTGGTTTGATCTGGCTAAAGGCATGGAACAGGAGCCTGAGCGAGGAATCCGCTGTACCATGTGTTTTGATATGCGCTTTGAGAAAACAGCGGAATATGCGGCAGCTAATGGCTTTGATGTGATCTCTAGTTCATTGGGTATTTCCCGTTGGAAAAACATGGAGCAGATCAACGACTGTGGGCTACGTGCAGCTTCCCGCCATGAAGGTATGGAGTACTGGACGTTCAACTGGCGCAAGAAAGGCGGTTCGGCAAGGATGTTAGAAGTCTCCAAAAAAGAGAAATTCTACATGCAGGAATATTGCGGCTGTGCTTATTCGCTACGTGATACCAATAAATGGCGCATGGCAAATGGACGCGAAAAGATAGAGTTAGGTAAAAATTATTATGAATAAGTCGTGCGCTGTGTATAGATAAAGCATTCGACTGGAATATTTAAAAAAATATTTCGATCCTAATGATTTTATACATACCTTTGCAGGCTCAAATGCAAGATTGTGAAACATCTAAAACAATACAGAATTCCCTTTTCGGGACTCAACGCTGGAAAGCACAATTTTGAATTTGACGTTAATAAAAAGTTCTTTGACTGCTACGAACATTCGATTGTAAAAGATGGTAATCTGAAAGCAGAAGTTGAGTTGCAAAAACAGGAGAACCTGTTGATTTTGCATTTTGATATCCAAGGCGAGATTCAATTGACTTGTGATACCTGCTTAAAAGAGTTTATGTCACCGATTTCAATTCAAGAACGGATATTGGTCAAATTCACGGATGAAGATTGGACAGACAATACCGAAGAGGTGTTGATCTTATCAAAAAGCGACCATGAGTTGGATATAGCTGAATTATTGTATGAATACATCAATTTGGCTGTTCCTTATATCGTGAAATGTGAAGAGCAGGGAGAAGGCATACAATGCGATCCTGAGATGTTAGCTTTATTTACAAGCGAGCCGGATACAGAGGAGCAAAAAGAAGAAGAAATTATCGACCCACGTTGGGAAGCATTGAGAAATATTAAAAATAACTAAAACAAAAATACGAGATGGCACATCCAAAACGTAAAACTTCTAAATCAAGAAGAGACAAAAGAAGAACACATTATAAAGCTGAAGCTCCTAGCTTGACAGTATGTAAAGAAACTGGCGCAGTTCATTTACCTCACCGTGCTTACAAAGTAGACGGAAACTTGTACTACAACGGTAAATTGATCATTGAAAATACAGCTGTTGTCTAAGGTAAACCTTTCATAACACCAAAACATCCCAAACAAGCAATATTTTAGAAATTTGCTTTATTTTGGGATGTTTTTTGCGTATTATTGATTTACTAAATAATAACGGATGAAGATTGGTTTAGATATTTTAGGAGGAGATTATGCTCCTAAAGCAACGATAACAGGTGCGATTGAAGCACAAAAACAGCTTACTGGAGACCAAAAGATAGTCCTTTTTGGTAAAACTGAAGAGACTAAACAATTAATCGATCAAGCCGGAGGAAATTCATCTGACTTTGAATATGTGGAAGCTCCAGAAGTCATTGCGATGGGTGAACATCCAACCAAAGCAATAACTCAAAAACCCAACTCAAGTATTGCGAAGGGATTTGAATATTTAAAAAACAAGGAAATCGACTCATTCGCATCCGCCGGTAACACCGGAGCAATGCTCGTGGGATCGATGTTCAGCGTGAAAGCTATCCCAGGCGTATTACGCCCAGCCATAGCATCAATTGTTCCAAAATTGAAATCAGGATTCGGAATCTTACTGGATGTCGGTGCAAACGCGGACTGTAAACCAGAGATGCTGAACCAATTTGCAATGTTGGGCAGCCTCTTTGCCGAGCATGTATTCAATGTATCCAACCCTAAAGTGGGATTATTGAACATCGGAGAAGAAGAAGAAAAAGGAAACATCCTGACAACCTCTACCTACCCCCTACTTAAAGCCAACGACAAGATTAATTTTATCGGAAATGCTGAAGGCCGCGACCTGTTCAGTGACCATGCCGACGTATACGTCTGCGATGGATTTACGGGCAATGTGGTCTTGAAACTTGCAGAATCATTTTATGTAGTGACCCTGAAAAAAGGTTTTAAAGATGATTTCTTCGACCGATTCAACTACGAGCAGTACGGCGGTAGTCCAATCTTAGGAGTTAACGCTCCTGTCATTATTGGTCATGGTATTTCAACACCTGAGGCCATTAAAAATATGGTTTTATTTTCAAGAGATATGATCGAGTCTAAATTCATTGACAGCATCAGATCTATTTTCAATTAAGTATTTATGTCAAAGATTCATGCCGCGATTACGGCTGTAAATGGTTACGTTCCGGATTACATCCTCACCAACAAAGAGTTGGAAACAATGGTCGATACCAACGACGAGTGGATTGTATCACGAACAGGAATCAAAGAAAGACGCATCTTAAAGGGTGAAGGGCTTGCTACATCAGATCTTGCTGTACCTGCCGTTCAGGGTTTATTGAAAAAGAGAGGAATAGAGGCGACAGATATCGATTTAATTATCTTTTGTACCAGTACACCTGATATGTTGTTTCCCGCTACAGCAAATATTTTGGCCGATAAAATCGGTGCGACAAATGCATGGGGCTTCGATCTACAGGCTGCTTGTTCGGGCTTCTTGTTCGGACTGAATACCGGAACACAGTTTATCAAAGCGGGTACACACAAAAAAGTGCTTGTCATCGGTGCGGATAAAATGTCATCGGTAATCAATTATCAAGACCGCAATACCTGCATCCTTTTTGGAGATGGTTGTGGTTGTGTGTTATTGGAGCCAAATGAAGAAGGATTGGGTATACAGGATGCGATTTTGAAAACAGACGGTTCTGGTGGCCAATTCCTCAATATTAAAGGTGGTGGTTCATTAAACCCTGCTTCACATGCTACTGTTGACGCAGGATTACATTATGCCTACCAAGAAGGCCGTACAGTATTCAAATTTGCAGTGACAAATATGGCTGATGTTGCCCATGATGTCATGGTGAAAAACAATTTGACCTCAGAAGACATTGCTTGGCTGGTACCACATCAGGCCAACAAACGTATCATCGATGCAACAGCAGAACGTGTAGGTCTTCCGGAAGAAAAAGTGATGGTGAACATCCAAAAATATGGAAATACAACCAGTGGAACAATCCCTCTATGCTTGTGGGAATGGGAATCCCAATTGAAAAAAGGAGATAACCTGATCCTTGCCGCTTTCGGTGGAGGCTTCACTTGGGGATCCATCTATTTAAAATGGGCGTATTAATTGTCCATTTTATGGTATAATTTATTACTTTTGACAGTTAGAATTTTTTAAGAAACAAACAAAACCTAGAATACTATGGGTATGGATATCAAACAAATTCAGGACTTGATTAAATTCGTTTCAAAATCAGGTGTGAATGAAGTCTCGATTGAAGAGCAAGATTTTAAAATTACAATAAAGACAAATCAAGAGCCTACGTACGTAACAGCCTCTGTTCCAGCTATAGCACCAGTTGCCGCTGCTCCTGTTGCTCAAGCAGCAGCTCCAGCTCCGGTAGCTAACCCTGCTGCACCGGCTGCTAACGCTGACGCAAACTTGATTACAATCAAATCACCAATGATCGGTACATTCTATCGTTCAGCGGGGCCTGGTAAACCATCTTTCGTTAATATTGGTGATGATATCAATACAGGTAATGTATTGTGTATTGTTGAAGCGATGAAATTGTTCAACGAAATCGAATCTGAAGTTTCTGGTAAAATCGTTAAGATTTTGGTAGAGGATGCTCAACCTGTTGAGTATGACCAACCATTATTCTTAGTTGAGCCTAAGTAATTTACAACCGTAAATGAATACTATGTAGCCTCCAAAGGGCTACATTTTTGTAAACTTCATAATTCAAGACAATGTTTAAAAAAATATTAATTGCAAATAGAGGAGAAATTGCCCTGCGCATCATCCGTACCTGCCGTGAGATGGGTATCAAAAGTGTTGCAGTGTATTCAACCGCAGATCGAGACAGCTTACACGTAAGATTTGCTGATGAAGCGGTTTGTATTGGCCCTCCACCGAGTAAAGATTCTTACTTAAACATTCCGAATATTATTTCTGCGGCTGAATTGACAAATGCAGATGCTATTCACCCAGGATATGGATTCTTGTCTGAGAACGCACGTTTTTCGGCAATTTGTGCAGAGTATGGCATCAAATTTATTGGTGCTACCGCTGAGCAGATCGAAAAAATGGGCGATAAGTCCCGTGCAAAGGATACCATGAAAAAGGCTGGTGTACCTACTGTACCGGGATCAGATGGTTTGATCTCAAACGTAAAAGAAGGTATCGTATTAGCTAATGAAATAGGTTACCCTGTTATTATCAAAGCTACTGCCGGTGGTGGCGGTCGTGGTATGCGCATCATCTGGAAAGACGAAGAGTTTGAACCAGCTTGGGATTCTGCTCGTGTTGAATCTGCTGCAGCATTTGGTAATGATGGTATCTACCTTGAAAAATATGTTGAGGAACCCCGTCACATTGAATTCCAGATTGTAGGTGATCAGTTTGGTACAGTATGTCACTTGTCAGAACGTGACTGCTCGATCCAACGTCGTCACCAAAAATTGATCGAAGAATCTCCTTCTCCATTTATGACGCCTGAATTAAGAGCTGAAATGGGTGAAGCTGCTGTGAAAGGTGCAAAAGCTGTAAACTATGAAGGTGCTGGTACAATCGAGTTTTTGGTTGACAAACACCGCAACTTCTATTTTATGGAGATGAATACACGTATTCAGGTAGAGCACCCTGTAACAGAAGAAGTGATCAACTTCGATCTGATCAAAGAACAGATCAAGGTTGCTGCTGGTATTCCGATCTCCGGAAAAAATTATGAACCGGAAATGCACGCGATCGAATGTCGTATCAACGCAGAAGATCCGTTCAACAATTTCCGCCCTTCACCGGGAAAAATCACTAACTTTCACTCTCCGGGAGGTCATGGTGTGCGCGTAGATACACATGTATATTCAGGCTATACCATTCCACCAAACTATGACTCTATGATCGCTAAGTTGATCACTGTAGCACAAACACGTGAAGAAGCGATCTGTACCATGGAGCGTGCATTGAGCGAATTTGTAATTGAAGGTATCAAAACTACCATTCCTTTGCACCTGAGATTAATGCGTGACCCTAACTTTAGGGCAGGCAATTTCACAACAAAGTTCATGGAAACATTTGACCTAACTGAATATCCTGTAGAAGATTAAATAAAATTATCTTTACATACATAAAAAATACCATTCTTTACAATAAGAATGGTATTTTTGTTTCCAAACAATTTTTATGAGTACACCAAATTCGAAAGATCTAATACAAGCTATCAAAAATAAGGGGAAGAATATAGAAGCCGAGATGTCTTTCTTTGACCATCTTGAGGTCTTAAGATGGCATTTGGTTCGTTCAGCTATTGCAATCTGTATCTTTGCAGGTATCGCGTTCACATTCTACGATTTTGTCTTTAAAGATATTATCATGGGCCCAAAAAATCTGGATTTTTGGACCTATCGTATGATGTGTAAAGCCGCTGAGGTATTCAATTTAGCTGATTTCTGTGTCAAGAAGATACCTTTTAATATTATCAATACGGAATTGGCGGGGCAATTTATGCTCCAGATCAACTCCTGCTTGTTAATGGCTTTAATGATGGGTTTCCCTTATCTTCTATTCGAAATTTGGTTGTTTGTAAAACCGGCATTGACAGATGTAGAAAGACGCTCTGCCCGTGGGTTTGTATTTTACGCTACAGTATTATTTGTTTTAGGCGCCCTTTTCGGATACTATATTGTTGTACCATTATCCATCAACTTTCTAGCGAATGTATCCTTAAGTGATGAAATCGTCAACCAGATTACGATAGACAACTACCTATCTACTATTGCGACATTGACATTAGGCTGTGGGATTGTATTCCTGCTGCCGATCATGGTATTTATTCTGTCTAAAATAGGTATTATGACACCTGAATTTATGCGTGCCAGCCGTCGTTATGCAACAGTAATTATTTTGCTTATTGCAGCCGTAATTACACCTTCTGCAGATATTATCACCATGTTGACCGTTGCTGCGCCGATGTTCTTATTGTATGAAATAAGTATCATGGTCTCCGCGGATGTCAAAAGAAAAAAATTAGCACAAGAAAAATAAAATAACAATAGAAATGAGCAGCGTAAAGAAAATTGCGATTGGAAGTGACCATGCAGGTTTTGAATACAAAACAGCATTGGTTAGCTTTTTAAATGAATTGGGTTATGAAGTAACCGACTTTGGAACAAACTCCCCAGATTCAGTCGATTACCCAGATTTCGCACATCCGGTCGCATCGGCGGTAGAGAACAAAGATGCTGATGCTGGTGTATTGATCTGTGGCAGTGCCAACGGTGTTGCGATCACAGCCAATAAACATCAAAATATCCGTGCCGCAATCTGTTGGTTGGAAGAAATTTCGGCATTGGCACGTCAACATAATGATGCCAATGTGGTATGCGTCCCAGCCCGTTTTATCGATCTTGATCTCGCTAAAAAGATCGTATCAACTTTTATGACAACCGAATTTGAAGGTGGACGTCATGCCAATCGTGTCAATAAAATAGCTTGCAGCTGTTAATAAATTAACATATTTTAAGAAGCGGATGAAGGGTAATATATACTTTTCATCCGCTTTTTTAGTTATATTGTGTACTGATCTAAGGTGGTCAAGGCTAGCATTGTTATCACTTCATATTTTTATGAACATAATAATAGGCTGTTGTTAATTGTTATCCTGTGATTATCTGATATACATAATATTTTAAACGATAACAAAGTATTGCGTTTAGTGCAGCGACCAAGCTTACAGCATTAGGATCTCGATACGCAATACTACATACTAAATACGAAATGAAGAAAATACATAACCTGATTTGGGTAGCGTTTTCTGTGGTGAGTTGTGCTCAGGCACAGGATGTCAGCACCAAATATGCGAATGAAATCACTGTAGAATCGACACAAAAACATCTACGAACGCTTGCTTCGGTGGACTTTGAAGGAAGAGGAACAGGCCAGAAAGGTGGTCAGTTGGCAGCGGACTATATCGCAAATGAGTTCAAAAAATACGGACTTTCAGCACCCGTCAATGGATCATATTTCCAGCCCCTACAGCTTATTCATAATAGTTTTAAGGTCAAGCAATTTACGATCAATGACCGACCTTTCCAAAATGGGAAGGATATTTTTGTCATTGGAAACAACGAGGAGAAACTCTTTGAAAGCAATGAAATAATATTCATTGGCTATGGAATTGATGATCCAAAGTATTCCGATATCACGGGCTTAGACCTGACCAATAAAGTTGTCCTGTTATTGAACGAAAGTGAACCTACGGATGATAAGGGAAATTCATGGATCACCGGGAAAAAGACTCCATCTGACTGGTCGACAAGCAGGAATAAGAAAATTAAGGAAATTCTCAAGAAGAAACCAAAGTTGGTGTTGGCTGTCAACAGCCAGCTATCCCAATTGCTTGAAGAGGCCGGAGACCGCGCGACAGAAGGTCGTTATAACCTGGCTATAGATCAGCCTGCACCCGAAAAGTCACCCATGATCCCAGTCGTCAACATAACGGATCATGCGGCGAATTATATCTTTAATCTTGCACGTACAAATCTGGCCGCTGTTGTCGGCAAAATCAACCGTTCTGGACAAGCAAATTCTTTTGTGATTAACACCAATCTTAAGGCCGACTTCGGTACAAATGCAAAACCTTTAGCTGACCCAAATATCCTGGGATACCTGGAGGGAACCGACAAAAAAGATGAAATTGTTGTCATTGGTGGACATTACGATCACGATGGCAAAGATTCCAAAGGAAATATCTTCTTTGGTGCTGATGACAACGCCTCCGGAACAACCGCTGTGCTGGAACTTGCCCGCAGTTTTTCCCGTGCAAAAGCCGCTGGTAATGGCCCAAGACGCAGTATCCTTTTTATAACCTATGCGGCTGAAGAAAAAGGCTTATTAGGTTCTAAATTCTATACCGAAAACCCAGTTTTCCCACTGGCAAATACTGTTGCCTGTATCAACATCGATATGATTGGCCGTGTAGATGATAAGCACCTCAAGGGGAATCATGACTATATCCATGCGATCGGTTCAGATAAACTGAGTTCAGAACTTTATCAGATCAATAAAGATGAAAATGAAAAAAACACCAAACTGGAAATAGATTATATGTATGATAATCCAAAGGATCCAATGCGTCTGTATTACCGGTCAGACCATTATAACTTTGCAAAGAAAGGCATACCATCCATCTTCTATTTTTCGGGCCTCCATCCGGACTATCATACACCGGCGGACACCTATGACAGAATTGATTTCCCATTAATGGTCAAACGGGAGAAGTTGGTCTTTTTCACGGCCTGGCAGATTGCCAATAGAGATGGACGATTAATTATTGATAGTAATAAAGAATAACAGATCAGCTTTATCGCAAAAAAGAAGTCCCAGATGTCAAACTCTGGGACTTCTTTTTTTTGGTTAACAAGCAGAACAAAGCGCTTAAAAATTTGTTATATTTATTACAAGACAGCAAAATACATATGGCTTTTGTAGATTACTATAAAGTGCTTGGCATTGATAAAACAGCTTCGGCCGATGATATCAAAAAAGCATATCGAAAATTAGCGCGTAAATACCATCCTGATGTAAACCCGAATGATAATGAGGCTAAACAGCGATTCCAGGAGATTAATGAAGCAAATGAGGTATTGTCCGATCCCGAGAAACGCAAAAAATACGACCAATATGGCGAACATTGGCAGCATGGAGAGGAGTATGAAAAAGCGCAGCAACAATACCGGCAATCCCAATCTGGTGGTGGCAATCCCTTTGGTGCCGGAGGAAATCCATTTGCTGGTAGTGGCGGTTCTCAGGAATATACCGGAAATTTCGATGATGGCCAATTCTCGGATTTTTTCGAACAGATGTTTGGAAGCCGACGTGGCGGTGGTAGACAAAGTACTTTTCGCGGGCAGGACTTTAATGCCGAATTGAGTTTAAGCCTCCAACAGGCCTATACAACCCATCAACAAACCTTTAATATCAATGGTAAAAGCATTCGTATTACAATCCATGCGGGTGTAGAGGATGGACAGAAAATCAAATTAAAAGGATACGGTAGTGAGGGGATCAATGGAGGTCCAAAAGGAGATTTATACATTACAATCAATATTACGCCAGATGCAAATTTCAAGCGTCAGGGAAATGATTTGTATACTTCACTGGATGTAGATCTCTATACAGCGATTCTAGGCGGAGAGGCTACCCTTGATACCTTTGGGGGTAAGATCAAATTAAAGATAAAACCTGAAAGTCAAAATGGAGCAAAAATGCGGCTCAAGGGCAAAGGTTTTCCTATTTATCGGAAAGAAGGTGAATTTGGAGATCTCTACGTTAGCCTAAATATCAAAATGCCCAGCAATCTTTCTGACGAGGAAAAAGCGCTGTTTCAAAAATTGAAGGATTTAAAGCAATAATATTATGGAAACGACACTCATAAAGGTGATAGACTTCTGCCAGTCCAGAAAGGTTGAAACAACTTTTCTACAGACCATGGAGGAATATGGACTCATACATATTGTCATCCAGCAGGAAGAACAATACATCGACGAAGATGAACTCAAGAAACTTGAGCGTTTCTCAAATCTATATTATGACCTGGAAGTAAATCCACAGGGAATTCAAGTCGCCCATCACCTATTGGATAAGGTCGAGCAACTTCAGCATGAAATTCTACAGCTAAAAAATAAATTAAAAGCCCTGGATTATTAGTCCAAGGCTTTAATACTTCTTCATAAAATAGAATAATTAGAATACCACATCCTTCTCTGTATTGATTTTGGTCTGCCAGACGATTTTATCTTGCAGCGTTGTATAAAGAATTTCATAGTCTCCTTTACAAACGACGAAGGATCCAAAAAAATCATTTGGTTTCATTAGCCGATAGACTACCAATGTGCGCTTCCCTTCAACCTTTCCGTATGCTTTCATCAGCATATATCCGGTTTTATTAATCTTCTCTTCAGGAATCTTATAGTCCAGATGTGAACGACTTCCATCATCAGGGCATTGTATCTCAGTCCGACTCGGCGTAAAAACATAGCGGTCCCGGTACATTGCGACATTGGATTGCACAATATCCTTCGCCCAGGCTATATCATTGAAATCAACCGGAAGTAAAAAGATCATACTGACCATCTTTTCCTGCCAAAGCCGATCATTGAACGGAATGACAAAGTGCAATAACTTCTTCCCTTTAAATTCACCTATGCTGTAGAAATAACGTCCCTCCTTGTTTTCCTCTCGTTGGAAAGTGGTCAAGTCTAGTAAATGACTTTTCTGACCTTTAACATTCGGATAATTGTTCATCACAGCAAGCATATCATAGTTATACCTCCCTTTCAGGCTTCCAGTAAATAAGGCCTTATAAGCTGTATCCAGGTAATTTAGATGCTTGAGTACTTTTGTGTATTCAGCCTTGACCTTGCTTACATTGATCGGTCCGGTATTAGTATTCCAGTTTTCTTCATTTAAAATATCATCTCCTAGAAAAACAGCGAGTTCCTTATCAATATTGATGAAATATTCATCCCCTTCCACTGTATAACCATTAGGTACGACCTGATAAGATTTGCAGGACAATAGCACAAAACACAGAGACAGGACAATCAACACAAGTAACGTTCTCTTCTTTCTAAACATCCGATCGATCTCCTATGATTTAATCTTTTGCACCTTTACACCCTCCCAACGATAAACATTATAAAGATCTGCATTCCTCTTCATTACCCTTAACGTCAGTTCATATTGATTTTTAATTGGACTACCGTCAAGAATACCAGGTTTCCACTTTGTTCCAAATTGCAACAATCGAACAAGCTCATCACCCGCCTTCGTACTAGGAGTACTAATTACTTTAAAATTATTCAGTTGTCCATTTTTTTGGACGACAAACTGCACAACGACGTCCCCGTCTTCACCTGTCGAATTTGGATTATAATTCTTTATGACATAATCTCGCAGGGCCAGCATTCCCCCCACAGGTGCAGAAGTCACATCCACCCGGGTATAATTTTTTACATAGCCGCCGTCTGACTTAAATTTGAAATAAAAAGCTGCCTTTGATTCCACGGGGCGACCATTCTCTAAACCGGGTTCCCACTTAGTCTGTGACAGCAATTTACTTGCCCGGTCACGAAATTCTTGACCGAGATCAGAACCAACTATTAGAGACTTTATGCTGCCGTCGGAATTAATGATGAAAAAACTCTCAATCACTGGATCAGCATCTTTATTGGATATTGCTCTAGGCATTTTAAAATTTTCGGCAAACCAGTTGCTCAAGCCATCAACGCCGAGCTTAGGCGTAGCAACCGCTTTTTTTGCTTTAGCCGACTTATCTTCTCCCTGACTCAAGTTTAAACGGATAGGTAAAGTGTAAGCAACACGAACTTTTCTACCATTTTGCACTCCGGGACTCCATTTCTCAGCACTTCTCAGTAACTTCAATGCAGCTTCCCCGGTACCGTAGCCCAACTCTTTTTTGATTTTGAGATCCGTTAAGCTTCCATCCCGCTCCACGACAAATGAAATTTCAATAATACCATTCACTGCATTTTCCAATGCGGCTTTCGGATAATCATAGTTGTTGGAAACCCAAGTCATAAATTTACGCATTCCACCAACTGGTTCGGGAATAACTTCGACCTCAGTAAAAATAGCATTCGTCATAGGATTTGTCGTATCCTGCTGTATCAACTTGCCTCCCTCACTGTTTAATGTAATATGATCTTCGATACCAGGTTGAATAGGCTCAACAATAGCAGTTAATTTGGATTTAGTTGTTTCGTTTGCCTCCATTAGCTTTTCAAGATCTGTAGCCACATCTTTTACTCCTGTGACCTCCACCTGATTGATCGAACTTTCTACATCGGAGACGATATCCTTTGCACGCGTGGTATTGAATACCAGTGTAGACCCTGCTACAACCAGTAGCATCGGTAATACTGCGGCATATAACAAACGCTTTTTCCGCGCTGACTTATTCTTAAATAACATCATAATTCTTTTCTTTAAAAACGAATGATTAGAAAACTCGTGCGCCAGTGGCAGATGATCTACCTTTAGGGCATGAGCGACCAGCATTTCGGCATAGGCCACCTTGTCTGTCGAACAGATTTCGTCGGCAATACATTCGTGCTGGAACTTTAACTCCTTTTGAAAGAAATATAAAATCGGATTAAACCAGTTGAAAATTTTCAACAGCTCCATCAAAAGCAAATCATAAGAGTGCCCCTGACCGACATGAACACGCTCATGTGACTCGATACTACTACTGTCTTTAATGGACTCCCCAATGATGATTTTATTGAAAAATGAAAAACTTAGATAATCATGTTCATGACGTAATGCGCGAACCAACTGTATCACCCGAAACAGCAGAAATATACAAGCTATTGCAACTCCTAGCCAATACATATAGGCCAGGATGTCTATCAAATAAATGGGCTGCTCCTTGGGGCTGCTGATGGCGATATCCATATATCCATTCAAATCCACCATAGGTATGGAATACGCTATTAACTCGGCTTTCGGTAATTCAATAAAAATCCCGATTGGTGCCAAGAGCGAGAAAAATATCATCCCGATCAAATAGACGCGATTCCATTGAAAGAAGGTAAGTTTTCGAAAAATCAGCCTATAGAGCGCAAAGCTGATAATCAATGAAACATTGACAATCAATAAGTAAATCATAATCAAAAGTTTATAAGAGGTGGTTGTTGTTATTTATTCCGTTGGATGATCGAAAGAATATCGTTTAATTCTTTAACATCCAATTTATTCTCTTCCAGAAAATAAGAAAGCATACTTTTGGGAGAATTATCAAAATAATTATTCAACAACTTACCAGTGATTCCTTTTTTATACTCCTCTTTTGAAATCTTCGGTAAATACTGATGGCTTTTACCAAAAGATTCATGCGACACAAAACCCTTGGTTTCGAGAATACGCACTATCGTTGAAACTGTATTATAAGCAGGCTTCGGTTCAGGCAGTCGGTCAATGATATCTTTGACAAAACCACGTCCCATTTCCCAAAGCTCCTGCATGATCTGTTCTTCTGCTTTAGTCAATTCTTTAAAATCTTCCATAACTCCTTAATATTAACAGTACTGTTGTAATCGATTACAATACAATTATATAACTAAAGAAATAGTTTTACAACTATTTCTTTAGTTATATAATTAATATATTGAATATCAGATAAATAAAATTTAACCAAATATTTTTTTATAACAAATTAATCCTCAAAACTTCGTCTACGTGAAGCTTTCAATTGGGATTGTTGTTTCTTCCGATCTAATCTTTTCAGCACACTGGAATAAGGCATTTTGGTTTTCTTTCTTGGTTTGGTGGGCACTAGCGCATCTTTCAATAGGTTAAGAAAACGATCGATGGCTATTTCTTTGTTTCGTACCTGTGAGCGGTCCGTATCCGATTCCAATTGCAATATTCCCTCTTTATTAATACGATTCGAAAGCTTCTCAGCCACCACAGCCTTTTCTTCTGCCGAAAAAATTGCAGACTGCTCCACATTCCATTGTAGGGTAACTTTGGAGGATACCTTATTGACGTGTTGTCCCCCTGCTCCTCCCGATCTTGAAAATTTAAAGGTCAGCTCCCCTATTAATCCTGTTATATTCATTTGTTTTTAAACGCTTCTTCTATTTTTTCCATTTTCTGCAACAGGAAGCCCAATTTTTCTACTTGGTCACGCTGCACGTCAACGAGTTCCTGCTCTTTTCTAATAATAAGGTGATCAATTTTCTCATGCAGTTCCCTGATTTCAAGCTCGGCCTTCAGATTAACCATATAATCATTCCGCGCCCGCTCGCGATCCTTGGCCTCTTGTCTATTTTGGCTCATCATAATCACCGGGGCCTGCAGTGCAGCCACACAGGACAAAATAAGATTGAGCAAAATAAATGGATAAGGGTCAAAACCTTTATTATTTAACCAATACATGTTGACCGCGATCCAGATCAGCAAAAATACAACGAAAGAAATAATGAACGTCCAACTTCCTCCAAATTCAGCTACTTTGTCTGCAACACGTTCACCTACCGAGGCTGCTGTTACTCCATCGTTATCCATGTTAGCGCTAATGACCTTGTTGTCCTTAAAGCTCTGTATAACTTGTTGATCCAGCTGGCTGAGTTGTCCCGACTCGTCTTTTAAAAATTCAGTAATATAAGCTTCCTTAAACCGTGTCAGCTCTGTCGCGGAAATATATTTATCTTTCCCAAAATTTGGATATTCCTTCCGTATTAATTTAAAAATGGGTTGTCGAATAGAGGCGCCCAAAATACGTTGTTCCAAAGGAAATTGCTGCCCTGAGATATCACTGGTAAAATTGTCCATATACCGCTTAAATGTCTACTTAAAGATAATGCTTTTTAAGTAATCAAAAAATTCACAAAACTATGGCAATTGGTTTTTGTTATTTTAGGCATAAATAGTCGAAATTTGCAACACAAAAATTAGAGATGAAACCATCTTGATTTATTCCATCCAATAAAGGCTGATTAAATCTGGTTGCTTCATCTGCTTTAAAAATCAATTCATAAAGATGAAAATAGGCATTGTTTGTTATCCCACGTTTGGTGGCAGTGGTGTTGTGGCAACGGAATTAGGAAAGGCTTTAGCAGCCAATGGACATGAGATCCATTTTATAACCTACCGACAACCTGCACGCCTAGATTTCTTTTCGGAAAACCTATATTACCACGAAGTTGCAGTATCTCAATATCCACTTTTTGACTTTTTACCTTACGAATCAGCGCTGGCCAGTAAACTGGTTGATGTCGTACGTTTTGAGAAGCTGGATCTGATCCATGTGCATTATGCCATTCCCCATGCTTCGGCTGCATTCATGGCAAAACAAATATTACTGACGACCTATGGTATTAATATCCCTGTAGTGACCACACTTCATGGTACAGATATTACACTGGTTGGAAAAGATAAAAGCTTTAGTCCTGTCGTCACCTTCTCGATCAATCAGTCAGACGGTGTAACCGCAGTTTCACAAAATCTAAAAGATGAAACACTCCGGTATTTTGATATCTCCAGAGATATTAAAGTGATTACCAACTTCATCGATCTCGATCGATTCAGCAACAGGGACCGCTCCCATTTCAAAAAAGCGATTGCTCCGGGCAATGAACGGATCTTGGTCCATACCTCCAATTTTAGAAAAGTAAAAAATACGGAAGATGTCATCCGTATATTTAAGAAAGTACATGATGTCATCCCTTCCAAACTATTAATGGTTGGTGATGGTCCTGAACGACGCAATGCGGAGGAACTGTCCAGAGAATTGGATGTATGTATGGATGTTCGTTTTTTGGGTAAACAGGATGCTGTTGAAGAGATCTTGTCCGTTTCCGACCTTTTCTTGATGCCTTCGAGCTCCGAGAGCTTTGGTTTGGCGGCCTTAGAGGCCATGGCTTGCCAGGTTCCGGTTGTTTCATCCAATACAGGCGGATTGCCCGAACTGAATGAAAACGGTGTAACGGGATTTCTGAGCAATGTGGGCGATGTGGACGATATGGCCAAGAATGCAATCTATATTTTGGAAGATGCTGACAGGTTGGAGAAATTTAAAGAAGCAGCATTAAATCATGCAAAAAAATTCCAATTGTCCAATATCATGCCTTTATACGAACAATATTACCGCGAAGTGATTGATCAAACAACAAAAGCGCAATAAATATCATTTTTGGCCTTAAGGGTTGAAAAAAAAATTTTATCTTTGACCTTTGGAAAATTTCCAAAAAAACAATTATGAAATACAAACGTATCTTATTAAAACTTAGCGGTGAATCCTTAATGGGTGACCAAAGCTATGGTATCGATATTAACCGTGTATCACAATACGCTAATGATATCAAAGAAATTCACGATCAAGGTTTAGAAATAGCAATTGTTATCGGTGGTGGTAACATTTACCGCGGTTTGAGTGCTGAAAAATCAGGGATGGACCGTGTTCAAGCAGACTATATGGGAATGCTTGCCACTGTAATCAACAGTATGGCACTTCAAGATGCTCTTGAAAAAGTAGGGAAAAAGACACGTTTGCTAACTGCTATCAAGATGGAACAGATCTGTGAACCATTTATTCGCAGAAGAGCTGTACGCCACTTGGAAAAAGGTCGTATTGTTATTTTCGGAGCTGGTACCGGAAACCCATATTTCACGACGGATACAGCAGCTTCTTTGCGCGCGATTGAAATCAATGCCGATGCTGTACTAAAAGGAACACGTGTAGATGGTATCTATACTGCTGATCCGGAGAAAGATCCTAGTGCAACAAAATTCGAAGAAATCTCATTCACGGAGGTATATGAAAAAGGATTAAATGTAATGGATATGACTGCCTTTACCCTTTGTCAAGAAAACAAATTACCCATCATTGTATTTGACATGAACAAACCCGGCAATTTATTGAAACTTGCCAATGGTGAACATGTCGGAACTGTGGTAAAATAATTAATATCTGTAAAAAACGTAATCTTATATGAACGAACTAATTTCAATTGAATTGGACGATTGTAAAGACAAGATGTCCAAAGCAGTTGCTCACACGGAGTCAGAATTAACAAAAATTCGCGCCGGTAAAGCTTCTCCATCTATGTTAGATGGTATTTCAGTCGATTATTATGGTAGTGCTACTCCGCTTTCACAAGTAGCTAACATCAATACAACTGATGCTCGGACTATTGTCATCCAACCTTGGGAAAAATCGCTCATCAACGCAATTGAAAAAGCAATTACGGATGCTAATCTTGGTGTCAACCCACAGAATGATGGTATTGTGATCCGTTTGAATATCCCGCCTTTGACAGAAGAAAGAAGACGTGACTTGGTGAAAAAAGTAAAAGAAGAGACTGAAAGAGGCCGTATAGGTATCCGTAACATCCGCAAAGATACCAATGAGTCCATCAAAAAATTAAAAAATGATGGTGCCTCAGAAGACGAAATCAAAACCGCTGAAGGGGAAGTCCAAAAATTGACTGATGCATACATTGTAAAAGTTGATAATCTGTCTGAACTGAAAGAAAAAGATATCATGACTGTTTAAGTTCTTATTCTTAAACACACAAAACGAGGATGTTCAAAGCTTGGATATCCTCGTTTTTTTATTGCTGTTTGTATCCTTCCCCCCTCCACGTGGCAAATATGCAATTTTCAGCGGGTTTATTTTCACTTTTTACGCAAGCTCTTTCCTATTTTCTGGTAGTTCAATATTATCCTTTCACAAAAATATTCCGGTATGTTTTATTGATTTTTGAACAAAATAATTGTACATTGTACACTAACACATAATCAGTTATATGATGAACAATTCTCGCCGTCAATTTTTAAAGCAAGCTGGAATAGGTCTTTCGGCAGCTTATCTGATGCCCAACTTGATATCTTGTCAAAATAAAATGGGTGCTGTCAGTGACAATCCATTGCAGAATATAGGGGTACAGCTGTATTCCATACGTGATTTGATGGATAAAGATCCGAAAGGTTCTTTGGAGCAGGTCGCAAAAATTGGTTACAAACATGTTGAGCTTTATGGCATAGATCCTACGGCCAAGCAGTTCTGGAAATTATCCTATAAAGAGCTAAAAAAGATTCTGGATGACAATGGCCTAAAAACGCACTCAGGTCACTATGATATGTCTAAATATCTCAGTAAATCACATACCGATAAAGAAGATTTAGCGGTGTACTTTGATGCGGCAAAAGAACTCGGACAGGAATATGTGATTGCGCCAGTGACACCGATGTTCGACATTAATGCACTTAAAAAAGATGATTATCTCTATGCTGCTGAACAGCTCAATAAGGCTGGTGAACAAGCAAAAAAGATGGGGCTAAAGGTTGCTTACCACAACCATTTTTGGGAATTTAGGGATTTAGGAAACAATGCTACAGGTGAAGATGTCATGTTGGCTTTTACGGAACCTGATCTTGTCGATTTTGAGCTTGATCTTTTCTGGGCCGAGAAAGCTGGGAAAAACCCTATATCCATATTTGAAAAATTCCCCAATAGATTTAAACTATGGCATGTCAAGGATATGGACCGTACAAAATCTAATCCAATCGAATGGCCTAAGGATGGTAAATTACCTGTTGAACAAATCTTTAAAGATATCAGATATACCGAAGTTGGTACCGGAAGTATCCCGTTCCCCGAAATTGTTAAAGAAAAGATTAAATCGGGTCTGAAATACGCTTTCGTAGAGCAAGACGACATCTACATGCCTAACAAGATGGAAAGTCTTAAGAAAAGCTACGATTACGTTCAGGCAAATCTTATCAAATAAAAAAGGGGAGCAATGCTCCCCTTTTTTATTTGATAAGATTTTATTAGAATTGTGTATCCTCTACTTCGACCGCAGTTTCAATTACTTTCCGTGCTAATTCTTCTTTAAAATCAATAATATTTTTACTTATTTTCTCATCATAAGTCCCCAGGATCTGAGCAGCCAATATACCCGCATTTTTTGCAGCATTTAGTGCTACGGTTGCTACAGGGATGCCATTCGGCATCTGCAAGATGGATAGTACCGAATCCCACCCATCAATAGAATTAGATGATTTTACAGGCACACCGATTACAGGCAAATGCGTGATTGAAGCCACCATTCCAGGTAAATGCGCAGCACCACCAGCTCCGGCAATAATTACTTTCAAACCACGGAATGCGGCATTTTTAGCATAATCAAACATACGTTGCGGCGTACGGTGTGCCGATACGATTGTTACTTCAAATTCTACTCCAAGGACTTTCAGGACATCGATGGCATCCTGCATAACAGGAAGATCGGATTTACTTCCCATGATAATGCCTACCTGGGCCTTATTATTGACTGACATAGTATTATTAAGCTTTAACTTTTAATATTTCTTGTACTTTTCTTGCGTTGGAGATGGCTTTATCACGGTCATCATTGATGATGCAGATATGCCCCATCTTGCGGAATGGTTTTGTATATTTCTTGCCATACAGATGTAAATAGACTCCTTCCATCGCCAACACCTCTTCTACTCCATCATATTTTGCTAAGCCCTCATAACCATCCTCGCCCAGTAGATTGATCATGACAGCGTTTGTCCGGCATCTTGTATCACCCAAAGGTAAATTGAATATCGCTCTTAGATGCTGTGCAAATTGAGAAACATAATTTCCCTCAATCGTTTGATGACCGCTATTATGTGGGCGCGGTGCCAGTTCATTCACCAGAATATCACCATTTTTCGTTAGGAACATTTCCACAGCAAGTAAACCGACGATCTGCAGATCATCCGCGATTTTCTTCGCAATTGCTTCTGCACGTTGCTGGATCTCTACCCCATATAATGATGGTGCGATAAGAAACTCCACTAAATTAGCTTGAGGATTGAATTCCATTTCCACCATTGGAAAAGTGGAGACATCACCTCTATCGTTACGTGCCACAATAACAGCGATTTCCTTTTCAAAATCTACCCACTCTTCAATCAAACTCGGTTCTTCAAAGGCATCCTGAATATCCGCTTCAGTAACGATCTTCTTGACACCTTTTCCATCATATCCATCCCTACGTAGTTTTTGAATGTAGGGTAAACTTAACGAAGCATTTGTTAAATTATCTTTAGTTGATATCAATTGAAACGCAGAAGTCGGGATATCATTTTGTTTAAAAAACTGTTTCTGTAATCCCTTGTCCTGGATCAGGCGAATAATACGCGACTGTGGATAAACAATTACTCCCTCCTCTTCCAGTTTCTCCAATGCATCTACATTTACTTTTTCGATCTCGATAGTAATTAAATCCAGGTCTTTACCAAAATTATATACTGTCTCAAAATCACTCAATGAACCACATTCAAATTTATTGCACAGTTTACGACAAGGAGCATTCTTATCGGGATCCAGTACATGAACGTTTACATTGTAATTAATGGCTTCCTGGATTAACATTCTTCCGAGTTGACCACCACCAAGAATGCCTAATTGCAGTTCGCCATAAAAATCTTTTGCCATAATTGATTCTAAAATCTTATAAAATTTATCTTTTAAGCTTTTTCCTTGAACAACAGTTCGCCCAATAAGCTTTCTTTATCTATCTTTTTTTGCAGTTCAATAAAAGCACCTATCAGTGCTTCCGGACGTGGTGGGCATCCCTGAACATACACATCCACCGGGATAATCCGATCCACCCCCTTCACTACGTGATAACCATGCTGCCAATAAGGTCCACCACAATTAGAACAGGATCCCATTGAGATTACATATTTAGGATCAGGCATCTGTTCGTATAGTTTTTTTATACGATCTGCCATTTTAAATGTGACTGTACCAGCAATAATAATAACGTCTGATTGTCTCGGTGAGGGTCTAGGAAAAACACCCATCCGATCCAGGTCGTAAGTTGAAGCCATAGCTCCCATCATTTCGATCGCACAGCAGGCAATACCAAAACTCATTGGCCACATCGAGGAAAGTCTTGCCCAGTTTAGCAGATCATCTAATTTGGCAACAACGACACCATTATTTTGTAGTTGACTATCTAAACTCATGCTTACTCAGGTTTTTTTAAATCGAGGTTTAAAAGCAATCTTTGGAGCTGCTGTCACTTCTTGCGCAACAGTATTCGCCACGACCACATCCGCCGGCTCCCTGTAATCCCGCACTTGATAGCTGCTATTGTTCAATGTTGAATAAGCACTTTGAGGAATATTTACAGGAACCTTAGGTAGAGACACATTGGGTTTCACCCATTCTAAATCACCTTTTTTCCAGACGAAAACCAATCCCAAGATCAATATACCGATAAACATGGCCATCTCAATCATCGTAAACCATCCCCATCTACCATCGGCGGCAATGTATTCCGATTGTCCAAATACTGTAGCCCAAGGAAAAATAAAGATGAGCTCAACATCAAAAAGCAGAAACACTAAAGCGATGACATAAAATCGAGGATTGAATTGTACCCAAGAGGACCCGATAGGATCTTCGCCACATTCGTAAGTACCAGATTTAATGGGATTATTCTTTTTGGGAGAAATTAAACGTGCTAGAAAAATGGTCGCACAGACTAACAATGCCCCTATCAGCAGAATGATAAGGATTTTGCCGTATTCCGATAATTGCGCGGGGTCATCCATAATAATTACAAATTTAACAATTATTTCGTTTACTCTAGCTAGGAACTTGAAATTACAAATTATTTATTAAAAAAATGGGGCACTGTATGCGTACAATGCCCCATCGAATATAACAATACATTAAAATTACATTTTCCCAGGCATTTTAGGCATATTGCGCATCAGCTTAGCGGCCATTGCGGGATTAGACATTTGTTTCATTACTTTACGCATGTCACCAAATTGCTTTAACAATTTGTTCACTTCATTAACGTCAGTTCCAGAACCTTTGGCAATACGTAAACGACGTTTTTGGTCTATTACATCCGGATTTTCGCGTTCAAAAGGTGTCATTGAATCAATAATTGCTTCGATAGGTTTGAATGCATTATCATCGACTTCAATATCCTTCATTGCTTTTCCTACTCCAGGAATCATGCCCATCAAATCTTTCATATTACCCATTTTTTTGATCTGTTGGATCTGGGATTTGAAATCATTGAAATCAAATTTATTCTTACGAATTTTCTTTTGAAGCTCCGCAGCTTGCTTTTCGTCAAACTGTTGTTGCGCACGCTCTACCAAGGATACGACGTCACCCATACCCAAAATACGGGAGGCCATACGATCTGGATAGAAAACATCCAATGCATCCATCTTCTCTCCGGTACCAATAAACTTAATTGGTTTATTGACAACAGATTTAATTGATAAAGCAGCACCACCGCGCGTATCACCATCTAATTTGGTCAATACGACACCTGTAAAATCAAGACGATCGTTGAATGTCTTCGCTGTATTGACTGCATCCTGACCAGTCATCGAGTCAACCACAAATAAGATCTCATCCGGTTTTGTCGCTTCCTTAACGGCAGTGATCTCCACCATCAAAGGCTCATCTATGGCCAGACGACCAGCAGTATCAATGATAACAACATTATGACCATTGCGTTTTGCCTCTTCAACACCTGCTTTGGCAATAGCAATCGGGTCTGTTGATGCTCTATCAACATAAACAGGAACACCAACTTGTTCAGCCAGCACTTCCAATTGATCAATCGCAGCTGGACGATAAACGTCACCTGCAACCAACAATGGTTTTTTATTCTTTTTATCTTTCAGGAATAATGCCAGCTTACCAGAAAAAGTTGTTTTACCGGCACCATTCAGACCTGCGATCAAAATAACAGTAGGATTTTTACCAATCTCCAGCTCTGTGACAGACCCACCCATCAATTCTGTCAACTCATCATTCATGATTTTAGTCAATAACTGACCTGGAGAAATACTTGTCAATACATTCTGCCCTAAAGCTTTTTGTCTAACATCATCTGTAAAAGTTTTAGCAGTCTTGTAATTCACATCGGCATCCAACAATGCTTTGCGAATTTCTTTCATCGTTTCAGCAACGTTGATTTCGGTAATACTGCCTTGTCCTTTTAATACCTTAAAGGCCCTATCTAGCTTATCTTGAAGATTTGAAAACATAAAATCTGAATCTTATTCTATATAAACAGCAAAGTTAAAAAAATTGTCTGTAGTAACCTCATTAACACCCCATAAAAAATGCGACTATTAAAAATAATCGCATTTCTTTGTATACTCGAGTTACCTAGCCACTCATTAGTCACTCCTACGCCCACCAAATAAGATGGAAGCATAGTATAAAAGTGTCACCAAGGCACTCAAAGCAGCAACGACATAAGTCATAGCAGCCCATTTTAATGCATCTTTAGCACCCTCATGTTCCTCACGATTATAAGTAACGCCGGCATGGTTCAACCATTCTAAGGCTCGGTTTGACGCATCAAATTCCACCGGAAGCGTGATGAACGAGAATATTGTTGTGATCGCCAAGGCACCTACACCTACCGCTAACAACCATGGATTACCACCTTTGGAAAATGCAAATAACATCACGCCGAGCAATAATACCCATGAAGTCAGTTTGGAAGCCGCATTGACCATTGGTACCATCGCTGAACGAAAACCCAACCATTTATATGCTTTCGCGTGCTGGACAGCGTGACCACATTCATGGGCCGCTACCGCTGCTGCCGCTACACTGCGACCACTATATACTTCAGGACTCAAGTTGACCGTTTTATCCGATGGATTGTAATGATCTCCTAAGCGATCAGGAATCGACAATACCTTCACATCATATATACCGTTATCATTTAGCATTTTCTGCGCAATTTCAGCACCAGAAAGTCCATTCCCCAATGGCATCTCTGAATACTTCTTAAATTTGTTTTTAAATCTTGTCTGGACAATTAGGCTTACCACCATTATTCCAATAAATAAAATCAAGTACATAGCTTTTTTATATTTTTATCGTTATTCTCTTTTTAATAGTTTCTATATAATCATCAAACCTCATTCCAATTCCTATAAATTGATAAAGGCATGAACTTCTAAGATAATAAAAAGCGTATAACTGACAAAAAGAACAATTTCTTCTGATGCCGACATGACATTGTAGCATAAAAAAGGGAGTGAAAAACTCACTCCCTTTGCTTGTTATTTTCTTAATTATACTACTTATTCGATTATCCCATCTGAAAAACCAAATCAGAGCCTTCTATCATTTTACGTAAATTACTCAATGCATAGCGCATTCTTCCTAAGGCGGTATTGATACTCACCTCTGTTATCTCAGCAATATCCTTAAAACTCATATCACAGAAGTGGCGCATAATTAAAACCTCTTTCTGATCATCGGGCAGTTTCTGGATCATTTTCTTTAAGTCGACATCGACCTGTTGTTTCAGCATTTTAGATTCAGCGCTTTCATCACTGAATTCCAATACTTCAAAAATGTCGAAACCATCCGCATTAACAATATTTGGAGCCCGTTTGGCTTTTCTAAAAAAGTCAACGATCATATTGTGGGCAATACGGATAGCCCAAGGCAAGAATTTACCCTCTTCATTGTACTTGCCTGATTTTAATGTGTTGATGATTTTAATGAAAGTCTCCTGGAAAATATCTTCAGCAAGATATTCGTCTTTTACTTTCATATATATAGAGGTATAAATTTTCGATTTATATCGATTCAACAATGCCTCTAGGCCGGACTCTTGGCCCCCGACATACATTTGGATCAATTCTTGATCACTCTTACTTTTCAAAAGTCTCATACGTCACTTACTTTTTTAGCAGTTCGCAAATAAATTATCAGTTCTGTTGTAAAATGTAAATGTTTAGCGTATAGTGTTCCTTTCTTATTGTAAAACAATCAATTAATAGTATTTCAAAGTACCGTAAAATTATTGAGTAATCAAATTATTACATTTCAATTTAAGACTTTTTAACATTTAGAAAGGTAAAAACTCCGCCCCTTAACAAAAAAAGCTCCTGACAAAATACTCAAGCCTGACTCAATTTGCGCGTTGATTAACTGTGATCCAAATTCGTAACTAACAGGGACTTTATAGGGACCTCATTCGGACCTTGCCCGGACTTCATTCGGATAAAAGCGTATAAAGTACCTATTAATCCCCTATTATATTAGGATAAAATACCTTTTAATTAAAAGGTTGGTATACAGTTACCCGCAAGATAGTACGGCCTTACTTCATAGCAGATACGGAGCATAAAACTTAAAAAACAAATGCATTAGCTCGCATGTGGCAGAGCAAGTACACGGTGGGTATCGTATAAGATCAAAAACGAAAAAAGCGGAATCACCCTAAGATGATTCCGCTTTTCTATATGATAAAGACTTGTCTTATTTATACAACGGGAATTCGGCCATCATGGCTTTCACTTTACCATGGATCTTATCCAATTCAGCATCATTGGATGCATTTTTCAATGCCTCATCAATTAACTCTCCGATTTGAATAATATCATTTTCTTTGATACCACGAGTAGTGATTGCGGCAGTACCGAAACGTACACCTGAAGTTACAAAAGGAGAACGTGTATCAAAAGGAACCATATTTTTATTGGTTGTGATACCTGCTTTACCTAATACGGCCTCAGCTTCTTTACCAGAAATATCCTTGTTACGTAGATCAACCAACATCAAATGGTTATCTGTACCACCAGAGATAATCTTATAATCTCGCTCAACGAAGAACTGTGCCAATGCAGCTGCATTTTTCTTCACCTGAACGATATACTCCATATACTCGTCTGATAAAGCCTCTCCGTAAGCAATTGCTTTTGCAGCAATTGTATGTTCCAAAGGACCACCTTGCGTGCCTGGGAAAACAGCTAGATCCAACAACTGAGTTATCGTACGAATTTCACCTTTAGGCGTTTTGATACCCCAAGGGTTTTCAAAATCCTTACCAACCATAATCATACCACCACGTGGACCGCGTAGGGTCTTGTGTGTTGTAGTTGTAACGATATGACAATGAGGAAGTGGATCATTCAATAAACCACGAGCGATCAAACCTGCAGGATGAGAAATATCAGCCAAAACAATCGCACCGATTTCATCAGCAACTTTACGGATACGGGCATAGTCCCAGTCACGGGAATAAGCTGACGCACCGCAGATAATCATTTTTGGTTTTTCACGAAGTGCCGTTTCTTCCAACTGTTCGTAGTCAATCAGACCTGTATCTTCTTTTACACCGTAAAATAATGGTTGATAGATCTTACCAGAAAGGTTTGCCGGTGATCCGTGAGTCAAGTGTCCACCATGAGATAAATCAAGACCTAAAATTTTGTCTCCAGGTTTGATTGTCGCCAAAAAAACAGCCGCATTTGCCTGTGCTCCAGAGTGAGGTTGAACATTTACCCATTCTGCGCCAAATAATTGCTTTGCGCGATCAATTGCGATGGTTTCAATTTCATCCACAACTTCACAACCTCCATAGTAACGTTTTCCTGGGAGGCCTTCTGCATATTTATTTGTCAACACTGAACCAGCAGCTTCCATCACTTGTTTTGAAACAAAGTTTTCCGAAGCAATTAATTCAATACCTTCTTCTTGGCGTTTCAGCTCATCAGCTATTAAATTAAAAATGGCTTGATCTCTTTCCATTGTTTTTAAATGTTGTAAAGTAAATTTTGTTTTTATTTTAATGCCTCAAAGATAGCATATTCCATAAAGAATATCGACAAAAAGCCATATTTTATTAAATGTTCTTAGAAAAATGGGCTTATTTATGCGAATTAGCTAATTAACGGAGCCTCCGTTTAACTCCTAATTGGAGTCACCCAATCCAATAGAAATCGAATGTTTTGTAAATGTCAAAAAATCTATGGCGGGCGATTTGCGATTAAAAATATGTATTTTTGCTAAAGAATAGGCTAAAACATTATTAAAATGAGCACAGAACATACAGCAATTGCTCCTGTTACCTTAACGCAAGGGGCAATCAAGGAACTCAATAAATTAAAAGATCAGCAAGAAATTTCTGACGATTTTGGTTTACGTGTCGGTGTAGAAGGTGGTGGTTGTTCAGGTATGAGTTATATCCTTGGTTTTGACCAGAAAAAAGATGGAGACAGCGAGTACGAAATTGAAGGAATCCGCATTTTTATGAACAAAGCACATGGCTTATACCTTGCAGGCATGGAAATTGACTTCAAATCAGGACTTGACGCAAGAGGTTTTACTTTCAATAATCCAAATGCAAGCAGTACTTGTGGTTGTGGAAGTAGTTTTTCAGCATAAGTTGAAATTTACACATATTCGAATGAATAAGGGATTGCGGATAGCAATCCCTTTTTTGTATTAGCCCTTCGTAACAGCAAACCTGATCAGCTGTTTCGGAAAATTCAACCGCCCTTTATTCCACTTATTCCTGCTACGATCGCCCTAACTCCTAACTTTCAGATCGACTTCATCCGCCACCATGATCGTGTAATCGTTGATCATTGAAAGTGACGGGGATTTTCAAAAATATTTTGCCCATCATATAATGATACTACAGCAACAAAGCCCTCTTTCTTTTTCCATCATAATTCACTAAATTAGCGACCTTTAGAAAAGAAGCATACAACAGTCTGATGTACAAAGAATATAAGCAGTTAAATTTACCGGAGATTGGTAAAGAGATTTTGACCCGTTGGGAACAGGAAAAAATATTCGAAAAAAGTATCAATAATCGCCCTGAGAGCAAGTCATATACATTTTTTGAGGGGCCACCTTCTGCAAATGGAATGCCTGGAATCCATCACGTGATGGCCCGTACGATTAAGGATATTTTCTGTCGCTACAAGACATTGAAAGGCTACCAGGTAAAACGCAAAGGAGGCTGGGATACCCATGGTCTTCCAATTGAACTTGCTGTCGAGAAAGCTCTTGGTATAACTAAAGAGGATATCGGCAAAAAGATTACCGTAGAAGAATATAATGACGCTTGCCGCAAGGAAGTAATGAAATATACCGATGTATGGAATGACTTAACCAACAAAATGGGTTATTGGGTCGATCTTGAGCATCCTTACATCACGTATAAAAACGAATACATCGAAACGTTATGGTATTTGTTAAAAGAGCTCTATAAAAAGGGCTTATTGTATAAAGGTTACACCATTCAACCTTATTCACCTGCTGCAGGTACAGGTTTGAGTTCACATGAGCTTAATCAACCAGGCACGTATAAAGATGTGAAGGATACAACAATTGTTGCTGAATTTAGATTGATCAAAAGCCAGCTCCATCCAGCGATTGAAAAATTAGTGGACGATGAAGCCGAAGATGTTGCATTTATCGCCTGGACAACTACGCCCTGGACCTTACCGTCCAATACAGCTCTGGTTGTTGGCAAAAAAATAAACTATGTCAAAATCAGAACTTTCAATAAATATACAGGTGCACCGGTATCTGTTGTATTGGCAAAAGATCTGATCAGCAAGCATTTTAAAGCAGAGGGGCAAGATGCCTCTTTCCAAGACTACAAGTTGGGTGATAAAGTTATCCCTTGGGAACTTGCAACAGAATTTGTAGGCGAAGAGCTTGTAGGCTTGCGTTATGAACAATTGTTGCCTTATATCACCAATGAAGATTTACAAGAGAATGCTTTCCGTGTAATCCCTGGTGACTTTGTGACCACTGAAGATGGTACAGGTATCGTGCATGCTGCGCCCACCTATGGTGCAGATGACTTTCGTGTAGCAAAAGAACACGGTGTACCGGGTATTTTGGTCAAAGACGAAAATGGGAAAGATGTTCCTACGGTAGACCGTACAGGTCGTTTCGTGAATGAAATCACCGATTTTGCAGGACGATTTGTAAAAGAGGAATACTACAGTGCAGAAGAACGTGCGAAAGAAGATTTCAAACCTACTGACGTCTTGATCTCGATCAAACTAAAAGAGGACAATAAAGCATTTGATGTAAAAAAATACGAGCACACCTACCCACACTGTTGGCGTACAGACAAGCCGGTTTTATACTATCCATTGGATAGCTGGTTTATCCGTACTACTGCGGTAAAGGAGGATTTGGTAGCGTTAAACAAAACAATCAACTGGAAACCTGAAGCAACTGGAACAGGACGCTTTGGAAACTGGTTGGAAAACCTCGTTGATTGGAACCTTTCCCGTTCTCGTTACTGGGGAACACCACTTCCGATCTGGCGTTCAGAAGATGAGAATGAAGAGGTTTGTATCGGTTCGCTACCTGAATTAAAGTCTTTGTTAGAGGCTTCCCTGACTTCAGATGTTTTATCGGCAGATGAAAAAGCGAAAAACCAAGCCTATCTAGACAAATTTGACACAGAAAAACTGGATTTACACCGTCCATATGTTGACGACATCGTTCTTGTTTCTGACGCTGGTCAAAAATTATTCCGTGAGCCTGATTTAATTGACGTATGGTTCGATTCGGGAGCAATGCCTTATGCACAATGGGGATTGGATCATGAGAAACTAGCAAAAGGTGAAGAGTTTCCATTTAAAGAGGGATTCAATCATGCATACCCTGCAGACTTCATTGCGGAAGGAGTTGATCAGACTCGTGGATGGTTCTTTACGCTACATGCGATCTCCACGATGATGTATAAATCGGTCTCTTTCAAAAACGTTGTTTCCAATGGATTGGTATTGGATAAAAACGGAAATAAGATGTCCAAACGCTTAGGCAATGGCGTTGATCCTTTCTCGACGATCGATCAATATAGTGCTGATGCTACTCGTTGGTATATGATCAGCAATGCTGCTCCTTGGGACAACTTAAAGTTCAACATGGAAGGATTGGATGAGGTACGCCGTAAGTTCTTCGGTACGCTATACAATACCTATGCATTTTTTGCACTTTATGCCAACATTGATAAGTTCTCCTATGCGGAACCAGATATTGCATTGGAAAACCGTCCTGAAATTGACCGCTGGATTATCTCGTTACTAAATTCACTAACGAAAGAAGTGGATGAATATCTGGCGGATTACGAACCGACGAAAGCCGCACGTGCAATCCAAAACTTTGTGGACGAACACTTGAGTAACTGGTACGTTCGTTTGTGCCGTCGTCGTTTCTGGAAAGGAGAATATACCGAAGATAAGATTTCTGCATATCAGACATTATACACTTGTCTGGATACCATTGCGAAATTAATGTCACCAATATCGCCATTCTTCTCGGATAGACTATTCCTGGATTTGAATACTGCGACCAATAAGGAACAAGTGGAGTCAGTTCACTTAGCCAACTTTCCGGTATACGACGAAAAACTAGTGGATAAAGATCTGGAAGAACGTATGGCCCTGGCGCAGGATATTTCGTCGTTGACACTTTCACTACGTAAGAAAACGTCGATCAATGTGCGGCAGCCATTAAACAAAATCCTCGTTCCTGTATTGGACAGTGCTTTTCAAGAGAAGGTAGAAAAAGTAAAAGATTTGATACTTTCGGAAACCAATATCAAAGATATTGAGTTTATTACGGATACAACTGGTATAATCAAGAAAAAAATAAAACCAAACTTCAAAGCTCTTGGCGCGAAAGTTGGTAAGGATATGAAGTTAGTTTCTTCATCTATCCAATCATTGACTATAGATCAGATCAGTACATTGGAATCAGCAGGTGAATTGGCCTTAACGGGTACACCATATACTATTCTATTGAGCGATGTAGAGATAATAGCAGAGGATGTGGAGGGATGGCAAGTTGCAAATTTGGGCAAATTGACCGTAGCATTGGATGTTCATATTACCGAAGAATTGAAGAAAGAAGGTTTATCAAGAGAATTGATCAACCGTCTACAAAATTTACGGAAGGAAAAAGGACTTGAAGTGACTGACAGAATTAACGTAAAGTTAACAGCAGCCTCAGAAGTAGTCAATGCAGCGAAAGAAAATTTATCTTATATTTGCACCGAAATTCTAGCCGATTCATTGGTATTTGAAGATTCATTAACTGAAGGAGAGACCATCGAGATCGATGGCAAAGAACTTAAGGCATTAATCCAAAAAAATTAAATTATGGCAAACAACAACGAGAAAACACGCTATAGCGATTCAGAATTACAAGAATTCAAAGATATTATCTTGGACAAGCTTAGAATAGCAAAAGAAGAGCTTTCCTCGTTGACAGCAACGCTCAATAACAGCAATGCGAATGGTACAGACGATACTGCGGGTACATACAAGACCTTAGAAGATGGCTCTGCAACTTTGGAGAAGGAACAAACCAACCAATTGGCTGCACGTCAAAAGAAGTTTATCGACAACCTGGAAGCAGCGTTGGTGCGCATCGAGAACAAAACATATGGTATCTGTAGAGAAACCGGAAAACTGATCCAAAAAGAACGCTTGAAAGCTGTTCCGCACACGACGTTGAGCATCGAAGCGAAAAACAAACAATATTAATTTTAGGCAAAAATATATGGTCTTTGCGTGGGCAAAGACCATTTTTATAGCACAATGAAGGGGTATACGAAACCAGTCGCACTAATTGTCGCGATTCTTTTAATAGACCAATTGTCAAAAATATGGGTCAAGCTCTCTATGACAATTGGACAAAGTCACCACATATTAGGTAAATTCTTCCAAATCCATTTTATTGAAAACAATGGGATGGCCTACGGAATGGAATTTGGTGGTGATTACGGGAAATTGTTCCTGACCGTGTTTCGGATACTGGCCGTAGCCGGTATCGGGTATGGTCTACATTACATGATCAAGAATAAATACAACCGTGGCTTTATATTAAATGTAGCCCTGATTCTTGCCGGTGCTTTGGGAAATATCATTGATTCAGCATTCTATGGTGTAATCTTCAGTGACAGTACCTTTTACGAAAAAGCATCTTTATTTCCGGCGGGTGGAGGATATTCATCCTTCCTGCATGGAAAGGTCGTTGACATGCTTTATTTTCCTTTAATTGAAGGTACTTTCCCTACTTGGGTACCTTTTTGGGGTGGTGAAGAGTTTCTATTCTTCCGACCTGTATTCAACATTGCGGACTCAGCTATTTCAGTGGGTGTCGTGCTGATACTATTATTCCAAAAACGGTATTTCAAAACGGAAAAAGAAGAGAAATCGAGTATCCATAGTGAAATCGTTGAAGATTAACGAAATATCTTACAAAGCCTTGTTAATCACAAGGCTTTTCTTTTAAAACGTTAAAAACGGGGATTGTAATCCGATTATCAAGCTATCTGGTCATATAGGTTATGACGGTCTCCATACTAAATACCAAAAAATGAAAAACATAAACTTATTCCTAATCGTCTGCGCACTTTTTGTGACAAAAATGGCACAAGCACAACAAATTGAAATCCCGAATCTAAAAAAACATATCTACTACCTGGCGGATGACAAAATGCAAGGTCGCGGAACAGGTAGTAAAGAAGCGTTCAAAGTAGCTGACTATATCGAAAAGGAGTTTAAAAAATATAAATTACAACCCAAGGGCGAAAAAGGCTATCGCCAATCTTTCAAAGCAAAGGTATGGAAGGTAAAGGTAGCTGACAGTATTCGCAATGCTGACAATATTATTGGTTTTATCGATAATGGAGCAGCGCTGACAGTTGTGATAGGTGCGCATTACGATCACTTGGGAACAGGTCGCCAAGGTAGCTCAAAAGACTCGCTAGGTGTTGGTAAAATCCACAATGGTGCTGACGACAATGCTTCGGGTACTGCAGGTTTATTGGAACTCGCCCGTTATTTTAGCACCAATAAAGAAAAAGAACCTTACAATCTATTATTTATAGCCTTTGGTGCCGAGGAACTGGGATTGGTTGGCTCCAAATATTTTACCGAGCACCCTACTCTACCGCTGGAAAAAATTACGGCAATGCTTAACATGGATATGATCGGCCGCTACAATCCGGACAATGGTCTTGCCGTCATTGGATATGGAACAAGCAGTCAATGGCCGACTATTTTCAAAGACGTCCAAGCACCTATCAAGTTCAATTTAAGCAAAGATGGTAACGGCGGGTCGGATCAGACTTCATTCTACAAAAAGAATATTCCAGTATTATTCTTCCATACTGGCGGACACCCCGACTATCATATGCCCACGGATGATGCAGACAAGATCGACTACAATTCATTAAAATTTATTTTGGATTTAGAGAAATCGGTGATCGAGAATATCATGAAACAGTCGAATAAAATGGACTTTATCTGGACCAACTAAAACGGATAAAATAAACCGTAGATGATTTTTCAAAATATGGCCTAGGCTCGAGGGCAAACGAGAGCGGATTTATTAAGGTACTTTAGATACCCACGAGATTAAAACACAGATAAAAAAATAAGTATACGGATGAAAAAAATTCTTGTCACAGGATCCAATGGCTTTTTGGGTCAGAAGGTCGTCGACCTACTTGCTGGAAATAATCTTTATGAGGTTACAGCCATTTCAAAAGGCCCGAATAGAAACCCGAATCAAGCGGGATATATTTTCTATCAAGTTGACTTGTTGGATCAGATCCTATTAGCGGATTTTTTATCCAACCATATTTTTGATGCGATTATACACACCGCTGCAATGACCAGTGTGGAAGCATGTGAGGCTGATAAAGCGGCCTGCCAGCTGATCAATGTAGATCTGGTACAAACACTAGCAAGTTACTGCGAAAAAAATAAGACACAGTTAATCCATCTCTCTACCGATTTTGTCTTTGATGGCAAAAAAGGCACGGCCTATAATGAACTGGACGCACCCAACCCACAAAGTGAGTATGGTAAAAGCAAATATGCCTCTGAGCGAGTACTGGCACAGTCTTCCTGTCATTATGCGATCCTACGTACAATTTTGGTCTACGGTATCAACGGAGATCCGAATCGTTCCAATCTAGTCCTTTGGGCAAAGGCAAAGCTCTCCCAAAAAGAAGCTATAAAAGTGGTTAATGACCAATGGAGAATGCCTACCTTTGTAGATGATTTAGCGTATGCTTGTCAATTGGCTATTGAACGACAAGCTCAGGGAATATTTCATATCTCTGGAGCAGAGCTGATGTCCATCAATGAGGCGGTTTATAAAATCGCAGATTATTGGAAACTGGACAAAACATTGATTTCAGAAATCAGCGCAGCGAGTATTGGACAAGCGGATAACAGGCCGCGCCAGACAGGTTTTGATCTTAGTAAATCCGAAAATGAACTGGGCTATGTACCAACAACATTTTTGAAATCTTTGGAAATAATTGATAGCCAATTCAAAGAATTTGGACGATAATGACAAAAAATGATATGATAGAGAAATTTGCTAGAGAGTCATACACGGAGATGAACGAATTGGTCCTGCCTAACGATACCAACACATTTGGAAATCTAATGGGCGGCCGTTTATTATACTGGATGGATATCTGTTCAGCTATTGCCGCACAAAAACATTGTAGCAATGTGGTCGTTACAGTATCTGTGGATAATGTATCTTTTAAGCGTTCGATCAAATTGGGTGAAGTGGTCACCATACAAGCACAAGTGACACGTGCCTTTAATAGCTCCCTAGAGGTACGCATGGAAATTTTCGCGTCAAATCTGCCCGAGGGCACACGTGTAAAAACCAATGAGGCTTATTATACCTTTGTTGCTGTAGACGCCGACAACAACCCTAAAGCTGTCCCCGTATTGATCCCTGAGACAGAGTCAGAACACAAAGCTTACGAGGATGCATTACAACGGCGAGAACTTCGTCTTATTCTGGCAGGGAAATTAAAACCCGAAAATGCAAAAAAACTAAAAGCATTGGTCAGTTTATTTAGCCAAAAGAACTGATAAGATAGGCTGTAAGTACAATAAATAAAAAGAGAGGACATGAACATGTCCTCTCTTTTTATTTATTGTACTAGCCAAACACTACAGTACCTTGGTCTATCATTCTTCTAAATCAACTAATCCTCGTTACCTAAGGCCAGGATTCGATCAAATTCCTCAGGTTTAAGTGGCATTACTGATAAACGGCCCTGTCTTACCAAAGCGATATCCTGTAACTGCTCATCTGCCTTGATCATCTCCAGGGTGACAGATTTCTTTAATGTCTCAACGGGGGCTAAATCTACGACCACCCAACGCTCATCATCCGTTGTTGGATCCTGATAAAACTCTTTCACCACTTTCGCGACACCAACCACATCCTTTCCTTCGTTGCTATGATAGAACAGAACCAAGTCCCCTTCTTTCATCGCTTTCATATTATTCCTAGCCTGGTAATTGCGTACACCATCCCAAAACGTCCGCCCATCTTTATTGAATTGTTCCCAACTATATTTAAATGGTTCAGATTTTACTAAGAAATATTGCATAGTCAAATATTTGTTAAGCGTTAAAAACTATTGTTGCGGCATTAATACTTCCATTTTATCCGCAAAATGCGCACAGTAATCACGCAAGTCACCAATAACCTTCTCAGCCATGGGATCTCCACCTGAAGAACGGATAAATGAATCCCCTAGGGTTTGTAAAGTTTCGTAAAAAAAACGCTTCATTTCATCATAAGGCATGTCTTTTGTCCAAAGGTCAATGCGCATTGAATTTTTATAATGTGAATCCCATAGTGCTAAAAACATTGCTTTAGCAGGTAATTCTTCTGCATTATTCCCATCTGTGGACGACCACATGATGTTTTCAGGAACATTGTTTTCGTCAAGCTCTACTTGTAATTTTATTTCCGCTTTTTTCATTTTAATATTGAGTATTGAGATATGAGTATTTAGTATTGAGATTTCAATTTTGTAAGCCCATGGCATACATCGTATCTCTTCTTAATTTTTTAATTTTCCGCTACGCAAATGTCACTTTAACGATCAGGCTGGCAACGCATACCAGCACCAAAAACGCCAACTGTAACATCCACATCTTTTTATTCTCTTTGATAAGTACTCGAAACAAAATATCGACTACCGTCAGTAGTACCATCAAGGCTATAAATGCTCCCCATGTAAATAGTGCCTTTTCGTCATTGGGATTTTCCATAACAAACCAAGCGACCAAGCATGCACTAGCAATATTTAAAGGAGTAAACCGCATTTTTGGCTATCGCTTCTTGAAATTACGATTTGACCCTGTTGCCTTACCACCAGACTTCCCTTTGCTCTTGGCTTTCGGCTTAAAGCCTGAGGCACGTTGTGCTTCACGTACTTCCTTTTGTTTGATCACATATTTCTTTTCATGGAAGGCTCCCTGATAATCTGGATTGTCTTTTTTCTTTTGATTATCAATATCGCGTGCTATATCCTGTTTCTCCTGAAAAGGTGTTTTCTCAATAAATACCTCCTCTGGAATTGGATGCACCGGAATACTCTGCTTAATCAGTTTCTCAATTTTTCGAACATAATATTTTTCGGCCTCATTGCAAAAAGTGATTGCATCCCCTTCATTGAAGGCTCTACCAGTACGTCCAATACGATGCACATAGTCTTCTATAACAATAGGAACTTCAAAATTGATTACGTGGCTCACGTTGGAAACATCGAGTCCCCGCGCTGCAACATCCGTTGCAACAAGGATACGGATATTTCCCTCCTTAAATGCGTTGATCGAGTTTATACGGGTATTCTGTCCTTTATTAGCATGAATGACACGAACTTCATCTTTGCCATATTTACGTTCCAGAAAATGAAAAACGTTATCTGCAACTTGTTTTGTCTTACAAAAAACAATCAGTCTGCTAAAAGCTTCATCATCTTTTAATAGATGTTGAAGTAAATTCAGCTTCGTTTTTTGATTAGGAACAAGATATAATGCCTGACTGACCGTTTTAGCTGGGGTCGCTTGTTCGGACACCTCTATAACAGTAGGAAAAGCAAGAAAATCTCCAGCGATCTTACGAACAAGCTCACTCATTGTTGCTGAAAACAATAAATTTTGGCGTTTACGTGGAACGATTTCCAATACACGGTGGATTTTGCTGATAAATCCCATATCCATCATCTTATCCGCTTCGTCCAAAACTAAAAATTTGAGTGATTTAACGACGATATGTCCTTCTAGGTATAAATCAAGGAATCGACCCGGTGTAGCAACAATAATATCGACTCCTTTTTCAAGCGTTTCTATTTGAGTTTTTGGGCCCAATCCTCCATACAATACAACAGAACGTAAATCGAGGTAAGTAGAAAATAATTTGATGTTCTCCTCGATCTGCATCGCCAACTCCCGGGTTGGTGTCAAGATCAGCGCACGCGCATCATTTCCCTGTGCATACTTCAATTTCATCAACATAGGCAATACAAATGCAGCTGTCTTTCCGGTTCCGGTCTGGGCTATTCCCATCACATCCTGTCCCGCCAATATCGGTGTAATTGCCTTTTCTTGGATCTCAGTCGGTTGTTCATACCCCGCTTCTGTGATCGCATTTAAGATCTGTTTATTGAATTTAAAATTTTCAAATGATTGCTGCATCCGACAAAGATAAGGAAAAGAGTCCATTTGACTTTCTTCAATAAACATTCCGGCACACATTTACTTTTAATTGACATAAAAATTGGGAAAAAGCACAATATAAAGTCTAATATTTTGGTTTTTAATAGAATTAAAGCATTTTTGTAGGGTATAAACAAACTTTTTATCAGGTTGATATGAAAAAATTATGGATGTGTTTGTTGTTGATAACAACAAGCTTTGCTGCATTTGCCGATGAGGGAATGTGGTTTTTAATGTATCTGAAGCGTCTAAATGAGGCAGATATGCAAAAAAAAGGACTTCGTTTAAGTGCCGAAGAGATCTACAGCATTAACAACTCTAGCTTAAAAGACGCTATCGTGCAATTCGCTGGTGGCTGTACAGCAGAAATTGTCTCAGATCAGGGCTTGGTATTCACCAATCACCACTGTGGATATGGAGCAATTGCCGAATTGTCCACACCAGAAAACGACCACTTAACAAATGGTTTCTGGGCAAAATCGAAAAGTGAGGAATTGAAACCCAAATCGCTATCTGTACGCTTTTTTGTACGTATGGATGATGTTTCAAAACGTATCTTAGGTTTGGTTACCAATAAAATGACTGAAGATGAACGCAACAAAATCATAGCGGCTGAGATTGCAAAAATCCAAAAGGAAAACAGCGAAAATGGCAAGTATGTTGTTGAAGTAAAATCTTTCTACCAAGGAAATGAGTATTATTATTTTGTATACCAAGATTATAATGACGTACGTCTAGTGGGCACTCCTCCAAATAGCATTGGTAAATTCGGTGGCGACACGGACAACTGGGAATGGCCTCGTCACACTGGTGACTTTTCAATTTTCCGCGTCTATGCAGACAAAAACGGAAATCCAGCGGAATATGCCCAGGATAATGTTCCTTTGAAACCAAAACATTTCTTACCTGTTAGCTTAAAAGGTGTTCAGGAAGGTGATTTTGCCATGATCCTTGGTTATCCTGGTCGTACCAATCGTTGGATGCCTTCAGGAGGAATCAATCAAAACGTGAAATTTGCGTACCCTGCTTGGGTTGAAGCTTCCAAAACAGGTATGGATGCCATGAAAAAATTCATGGATCAAGATCAAGCGGTCAAACTAAACTATGCTTCGAAATATTCTCAAGTAGCCAATTACTGGAAAAATCGTCAGGGTATGATCGATGCATTGACCTTACATCAAACGGCGGCATCTAAAGCAAAAGATGAGGTTAAATTTGACAAATGGGCTAATAGGGCGGCCAATAAAGCGGAATACGGTGATGTGATCAAAACAATCAATGCATTCTATAGTGCAACAAATGAGAAAGCGAAACACGATAATTACCTGATGGGTATGATCCGTTCCAGTGCGATCGCTACGTTACCTTACTCCATCGGCTCTGGTTTAGAAGTTTATGCTACGGCTGATGAAGCACGCAGAAAAGATATCCTTCCACGTTTGAAATCAGCGATTGATGCTGGCTACGAAAAAATGTATATGCCGCTAGAAGAACAGGTATTGATCGACGAGCTGAATCTATATGCAAAAAAGGCCGGAAATATTGCTCCTTACGTTGCTGAATTGGCAACTAAAAACAATAACGATTTTACAGCCTATATCAAAGAATCTGTAAAAAACAGCATTTTTGCTTCCGCTGAGCGCCTGAACAATTACTTAGAAAACCCAAATGCTGAAATTTTGGCAAATGATCCATTGTATAAGTTATCTTCGGCATTGATCAGCAAATACCGTCAGGAAGATCCTAGCGCAAAAGCTGAGCATGACAAGTTCGACGCAGCTTACCGCAAATATGTTGCTGGTGTATTGGCTTCCAATCCAAAAGGTAAATTCTATCCAGATGCAAACAGCACATTGCGTCTTTCTTATGGCGCTATCAAAGGCTTACCAAAAGACCCACGTAACGACGCTGATAAGAACTTCTATACAACCCTAAAAGGTACTGTTGCGAAATACAAAAAAGGTGATGAAGAGTTCGATTTGCCACAACGTTTGATGGATTTGTACAAAAATAAGGACTATGGTCGTTACGCTGACAAAAAAGGATATTTACCAGTAAACTTCCTAAGTGACAATGATATAACCGGCGGAAACTCTGGTTCTCCGGTGATAAATGGCAATGGCGAATTAATTGGCCTAGCTTTTGATGGTAATATCGAGGCGATGGCTGGTGATGTGATCTTCGACCATAAGCTACAACGTACAATTTCAGTTGACATCCGTTATGTATTATTTATCATCGATAAATTTGCTGGCGCAACGAACATTATTGACGAACTTAAGATTGTTGAATAGTTTTTTTTAAGCTTTTTCGATAAAAAAAAACGAAATTTATTTTCAATTTGATTCGTTTTTGTATATTTAGGGAGTGTTTAGGAAAAACCATAAAAACTAAAATTATAATTATAAAAAAATGGAAAACTACGTAAAATTAAAAGAGTTAGTAGCTTCTATCGAAGCTGATGCAGACAAGTTCTTCAACAATGGTAATTCTGCTGCTGGTACACGTGTACGTAAAGGATTACAAGACATCAAAACCTTAGCACAAGAAATTCGTAACGAAGTTACTGCTAAGAAAAACGACGGAAAATAATCTTTCCTGAGTTCACATAAAAAAGGCCTTTCAAATGAAGGGCCTTTTTTATGCGTTAATGCGACCCTGTACTTGTTACAAGTAGTAACAGCCCATCACAAGGTTATAGACCTTCACACCAAGATATCCCCCTACTACTGCATTTAGTTTGTCGTAAACTTGCTTTCTATTCAAAGGTTTGTCTTTTTTCTTAAGAAACTCGTTAGAAGAAATCGCCACAGGACTCAGCTCTACTTTGGTGGCAAACATATTATAGTGAAGCTCTGGGACAGCCAACCCCAAAATCATCCCAGGTAGACCATTGAATGCAGACGGCCCGCCAGATACGGGAATCTGATCTGTATAAAATGCGACAGCATAGATTGAGTCAAGTACAAGCCCATTAGCTCTGCGGCATTGATATCCTGCGATCTCCCTGTACTCGTTTGTAATTTTCCATTTAATCTTCAGAGTAGAATCGGCTATTACAATCCGTTCTCCTCCCAATTCAAAAGTAGATTTGAACGTCTTTGTTTTCAAATGCTGATAACTGCTAATTCCCGACTCGAAAATTCCCATCCGCATCAGCTGCTGAGCGGCCTCAGGATAATCCTCAGTGACATGTTCATAAAGAACCTCATTTGTCGAAAACTTCAACGTCTTCTTGAGGACTTGATTTTCTGGCGCATGTTCAGCCATTCCCTTAAATGCATTTCGACTTTCTTCGTCCTTAGCATAAGCTCCATAACGCTTGATCAAATTTTTAAGAAATACGGTTTTCTCAAAAGTAATCGTTCCCTGATCTGGAAAATAAGCATATTGACCCTCAGCCGCCTTTCCCAAACATAGTATTAAAAATAGGGTTATTATATTTCTGATCGTTCTCATTTTATTTTGATTTGACTAGCATCTTGTTGATTTCCCAGCTCAGTTTTACCATATAATACCTACCAATCGTATTAAATCGACGCTCAGTCAGAAGTGATCCATTTTGATTTCGCTCAAAGCCAACATTTTGGTTCAATACGTCATTGATCATAAATGTCAGCTCCAACTTCTCGTCTTTCATAAACTTTTTTGACAAGCCAGGGCTCAACACCAAACGCTCGAATTTCTTGCTATATACTGCTGTTGGTGCCTGATATCTGTAATTAAAATCTGTTCTTAATACAAATTTGGCTGGCAGGAAGTATTTAAATTCTCCATTAGAAGAAAATGTAAAACCTTTACTATCTTCCATCATACCAATCGAATTATCCTGGATGACATATCCCGGTGAAACCTCAATTCCAAAATCCAAACCTTTTGTGGAGGACTTTTGAAGTCCATAACTCAATGAATAGGTCTGAAACTTTGCATTGGCTAAAACATTATTCACGTAATTATAATTATTACCGATAGAAATAGTAGGCCCCCCACCGTGTCTCAATTGGTACTTTTTCCATAAAATCCCATAATACATTGGTCTTATGCTAATCTGATTGTTAGCATTATTATTCAAGTTATCCCAGATAAAGGTCGTTTTGCCGACAGAGTCTATTGTGGTGTTTTGTACCAAAGCATTATTCGTTCGGGAAGCATTGATGTAGATACCGTAAAACTCACCTGTAAGAATTGAGAAAGATCTAAAGTTTAAATTCAATTCATTCGTATAAGATGGCGTTAAATTTTCGTTTCCTAAATATTCGTTCAATGGATCAAGATTTGACCGTAGTGGCTGAATCTGATTGAGCGAAGGTAATCCATTTGTTCCTCTATAGATCACGGAAATAGATCTATTTTTTTTAATCTCATAATTTAAATCCAAAATGGGATTATAAACAAAGAAAGATCTGGACAAATGTGCGTCGTCCGCTCTGTTCAATTGTGACAAGTCACTATTTTCAAACCTGTTGGCAATGTTAACAACGAATTTTTCCATCGGCTTATAGTTGATCGAAAGATTATAGGTGTTCTTCGTTGTTTTGTACAAAAAGTCATTACTATACACATCATCCTTATCGTCATACTCTCCTGTGTTCAGATTTTTGTTCAGGGATTCTACCGAATTACTATTACGGTTAAAATTAATACCGTATTCAAAAGCTAGTATGACCTTTTTTGATAACGGTTCAGAATAAGACAGCTCACCACCAGTTGCAAATGTATTGTTGTCAATGATCTTTTTCTGATCCAAGGTCGTATTTCCCACAGAATCCCCATTTCTATAATAAACTAGGCTAGAATATAACTTTTGGTCTCCATCCTGCTTACTTCCTGAGGTGAAATAATTGATTGTTAATGAACGGCCTTTCTTCTTAAATCGTTTCACATAAAGTGCCGAAGCATTATACTGCTCTGACTTGGTATCATTTTGAAAATCTCGGGTATTTCCATTAACCAGCTGATCAAATTGGTTGACCGTATTTGAAATAGTCCTTGAAGAGCTGATATCCCTTCTCCTATTGGCACCTGCCCATACAGTCAAATCGGATAAAGAATCTATTTTAAATTCATATTTCAGTCCAACATTATGTCTTTTATTATCACTGGAAGCTGCTGTATTATTATTGCTAATCAGAATGGTATCTCTTGCTGCATTTCTGGTAAATATACTTCTATCCAGATCTACATTTGACTGGCTATATTTATAGTCAATCCGCCAGGAATGTTTCTTATTTGCGGTTTTATCGGAGTATAAGAAACCCGTATTGAGAGACTTCGGAACTCCCTCGCCCTCAAAATTTCCAGAACCGTCTCCATCACCGCCTATACTTGAAGCTTCCTGATCATTCAATCCCGTTTTGCCTGTATTACTTGCGATCAAATAAGTTGAAACCCGAAAAGATTGATTGAAATAATTCAAAAACCCCTGACCAAGGTAAAATTTATTGTTTCCTCCTCCAGCATCTACTTTCCCAAAAATACCACGCTTGGCTTCCTCTTTTAACTTAACATTGATGGTTTGCGTACGTACGCCATCATCAATACCTGTTTTCTCTGCTTTATCGGATTTTTTCTCATAGACCTGAATCTTATCCACCATATCCGAACGGATATTTCGGCTCACCAATTTTGGATCGTCACCAAAAAACTCCTCCCCATCAACAAGCATCTTTTCAACTGTTTTCCCTTGTGCAGTAATCTTTCCGGAGGCATCTACAGTGATCCCCGGCAAAACTTTCAAAAGGTCCTCAACCTTCGCATTCTTTTCTACCTTGAAACTCCGGGCATCGTATTCTGTTGTGTCTCCCTTTATTGTTATCGGAATCCGGCCCGTTACGATTACCTCCTGTAATAAAGTAGCACTATTTGTAAGCCCGATCGACATGTTTGTATAATCTCTCTCTGGTAAGATATCTGCATAATATTCGCCATATTTTGGATAGGTTACGATAAGCACATATTGACCAGTATCTGGTTGTAGTAGAGAGAATCTTCCATCTTCATTGGATCGGGTGAAGTCTGTTAGAATCGAATCTTTGGCAGTTAACAACATAATCGTCGCATTATGAAGTTTAAGCTTATCTTTTGAGTCGCTAATTTTTCCCTCGATTTTGGATTGTGCCTGAACTGTTCCACATAAGCAAAGTAGAAAAAGTAAAAGTGATAACCACACTCTTTTCATAAAATTTATTGAATGGTATTTAGTGACAAATTGTAATAGCAGGCAAAACTACCATTTTACTGGATATTTTTTACTTCGTCATAAAAAAAAAATAACTATGTAATGAAAAAATCACTATAAAATTCAAGCTAAGTCTATATAAGTCAAAAGAAATCAACAAAATTTCATGTAAATCATCCTTATTAACATTGATTTTATTTTGCCACGATCGACGAAGGGCTACCCATAGATAGCCCTTTGTCGATCAGAACAACTCGTGTCTTCAAATCACATCGTTTATTGAATAAGGTGATCTTCCTACAAATTACCTAGCTCCATAATAAATTGAACCGTTTCTTTATTCATGTGCTGTGACAATACACCCGAAATCTGATCAGTCATTGTCTTTCTGGTCATCCGTTTCACTTTGCTTTTTTCGAATCTCTTTTTATCCATGATCACATCATTGCTTAATTCGACTTTAGTGGCAAAATAGGAAACATGCTGGCTGGGCACCACCAATCCAAGGATCATCCCGGGAAGGCCGTTGATAGATTCAGGTCCACCACTGATCGGAATCTCGTTACAATAATACCCGATCACATAAATCGAATCAACTGTAAGACCATTGGCTCTCCGGCAACTGTAACCTGCAATTTCACGATATTCGTCAGTAACTTTCCATTTGATACGTTTCATTGTATCCTCCACAATAATCTTTTCACCTACGATATCATTATATCTTAGAAAAGAGCGGGTCGTCATATTGGACAAGGTAACCCCTTCAAAATCCAGTGCAAATGTCATAATATACTTTTTAACCATCTCATCCAGATTATCATCTTTGACAGGTTCAAACAAAGTTTCATTGGTATTGAATTTTAAAGTCTTTTTCAATACGGCATTTTCAGGCAGTTTGGGTAATACCTGTTCAAAAAATATTTTTGATTTATCATCAGCCTTGGCCAAGAATTTCTTACCCACAATATTCTTCATGTACATGGTCTTATCGTAGGAAATGCTCCCAGACCTTCCGAATAGGGTATACTGCGCCTTAAGGCTTAGAACAGTACAACAAAAACATAGGAAAACGATATATTTTAGCATGGTATTTATCTTAAATTTTTATAGAAACATTTTTGTGAAGTCCCAGGATAGCTTGAGCATATAATATCTACGGATCGTATCATAACGACGCTGTGTAAAAATTGATGTCGATGCCGAACGACTGAAACCTTTATTTTTGTCAAGCACATCATTGATCATAAAATCCAACATCAATGATTCATTCTTCAGGAATTTTTTACTTACCCCAGGGTGCAACAAAAATTGTTCAAATTTTTGATCAAAAGCCTTGGTCGCTGCTTCGTAGGTATAGCTATAGTTTGTATATACTTTAAAGGTTTTGCCAATAAAATATTCTACACTACCATTCGATCCAAATACAAAGCCGTTACTATTTGTGTTGCGCTCCAAGCTGGATTTCATTAACCGATATTGCGGACTGAAGTTTAAATCGAAATTCAATCCAGTCTTTGTATCTCTTTTAAAGTTGTATGTAAAATTGAAATTCGTTGTATTGACTTTGTTTAATTGCTGATTGAATAGATTATAGTTATCACTCATATTCAGATAGAACTGTGGCGAATTGGACAAGCCTAGTTTTTTACTCAATTTAAAATGATAACCAGACCAGATGTTCACAGAGGTATTTGTTTTACCCTTTACATTATTCCAAGTATAGATATTGAGTCCTTTTACAGTGTCAATATTTTGCGTGATTGGATTTTTATCCAAAGTGACATTCCCGCCCGCATAGACATAACTTCCAGTCAGAATACGAAAGGAGTTATAATTGATATTTAAAGAGTTTCTAAAAGAAGGTTTTAAATTTTCATTTCCCAAGTAACGGTTGATCTGATCCGAGTTATCCAGAATAGGCTGAATCTGAGTCATGGAAGGCAGCTGATTCTTTCCTGTGTAATTCAACCATAACCCCTTGGTTTTTGTAAAAGAATATCCCGCACTTACATTGGGATTATACGTAAAATAACTTCTGGACAAGCCTTGCTTACTATTGTTGTTATATTGCTCCAGTTTATCGTTATTAAAATTATTGGCAACGGTAAACTTAAACTTGTCCGTCGTATGCACGATGGCTAATTTATACCTGCTGCTCCGTCTATCAAAATCGTAATTGTTACTGAAACGAGTGTCCAGGTCATTATATTTCCCTTCAGCATCTTTATTGAATGACTCAACACGGGAGGAGTTGTTACTACTTTCTATGCCCGTTCCGACAACAAGATTCCAAACTTTTGACAACGGCTCTGTATACGACAGCGAAGCGCCTAACACGTCATTTTTATTATTGCGTTCTTTGCGTTGATCTGTAGAGTCTACTGGTGTATAACCTTCGGTATCCTTCTTATTCAAACTATTTTCAACAGTTGAGAATAGATAACCATCTCCTATCATCTCACTTCGTCTGAATTGACCATCAAATGTAAATGAACGTCCCTTTTTCTTAAATTTATGTGTAAAATAAGTACTAAAATTCAACTCGTTGATAGTGTTCTTGATGGTCTCATGAGTTTTTTCAGCTACAGTTGTATCCATATTCTGAGTAAACTGATAGCCTTCACGTTTGTTATCCGACCAAAGATTTTTGCGGGAAGCTCCGCCCCGGATAGTCAAGGTATTTAATGAGTCAAAATTCAGATCATATTTTAAATTGGCGCGATGCTGATCGTTCTCCGTATCTATTGATTTAGTTGATTTATTATTGATCAGGCCAGTACTAATTGTCTCCTCATCTCCGTCACTATTTAGTCTTCCGTATTTATAGTTGATATTGACATTATGTTTATCCTTATTGAATTTATCCGAAAAATTGACACCCGAATTGATCGCACGTGGTATTCCGATAACACCTTGTCCGGAAAAAGGATCCGTAAAATTGGTCCAGGACATGGATCCGTCATCCCCATAGGAAACACCCGAATCACCACCATATTTCTGTGCATCCTGCCAGTTCATACTTGTCGTCCCATTATTTCCAAAAAGACCATAAACGGAAATCTTTTGAGATCCTTTGAATTTGTTTAACATCAACTGCCCCATGTAATAGTCACTGGTACCGCCACCCAGCAAGGCTTTTCCGAACATACCATTTTTGGCACCATCTTTTAGTTTGACATTAATAGTCTGTTCACGTTGACCGTCATCCACACCTGTTCGCTCTGCCTGCTCGGATTTCTTTTCATACACCTGTACCTTATCAACCATATCCGATCGAATATTGCGGGTCACCAATGTCGGATCGTCACCGAAAAACTCCTCACCATCCACCAATACCTTTTTGACAGTTTTACCCTGTGCAGTAATTTTTCCGGACGCATCAACTGTGATCCCAGGCAAGACTTTCAACAGATCTTCAACCTTCGCATTTTTTTCTACTTTAAAACTACCAGCGTCATACTCTGTGGTATCTCCTTTTATAGTAATGGGAATTCGACCAGTAACAATAACTTCCTCCAATAAAGTGGCCGTTTTGGTCAGCCCAACAGTTAACTTGGAATAATCTTTATCCTTAGAAATCTCTGTATAATAATCACCGTATTTGGGATAACTTACGATCAATAGATAAGATCCTGTATCTGGCTTTGATAAAGAAAAAAGTCCATTTTCATCTGACCTCGTAAAACCAGTCAATATGGAATCTTTAGCGGTTAGCAACATAACTGTTGCATCAGATAGCTTGACCTGATCTTTTACATCACTTATTTTTCCGGCAATTTTGGACTGCCCTAGCGCTATTCCATGAACACCGAAAACGAAAAACAAGAGAATTTGCAAAACTCTTTTCATAAAATTGTTGGATAGTATATTAACATCAATACAACATTAGTAGATAAAACCAATGTTTTGTTACAGTAAATTTAATTTTATTTCTCAAAAAGTATTTTTAAACGGCCTACGGCTAATTGAGATAAAATAAAAAGGTTATATAATCAGGATATCGCAATTGGATAAATTCCACAAAAGATTTGGAATTATTGATAGCTCTTATCGCGTTGTATCTTGATCAATTTCCATAATTGATGACAGAAAGAGCAAATCAATACCACAAAAACAATTTGGGAGAATATCGCTATATAATTGTGATATGCGGCCATTATTTCTATTCTCTCAAGTCTATTCATCCAATAGCTATTGAGTAGAATACCACAGACTGATCCCAAAAGGAAAAATATGATGGCATATTTTTTATCTGAAAGAACTTTAGATTTTGCGTTTTCTAAATCTGCGATCTGACCCATAATACGTTGTTCAAAGTCATCAAAGGGCATGCTTACTTTGCTCATTTGCATAGCCTGTTTCATTTTCTTGTGTTGGTTATCCATGATATTCGGATTTTTTAATCAATTGACTCAATACCAGTTGCATATTTTTTCGGGCCCGATGCAGAATGACTTTCGTATTAGCGAGCGTCCAGCCCATTATTTCCTGAATTTCATCCATGGATTGTTCCTCCAGATAGAATAGACGTAAGGCGACAGATTCCTTGGGAGACAAAATAGCAAGGGCATCGTTAATCATTTCTCTTCGCTCATTGTCGATAATTTCATCAAGTATAGACTCATCATAAGCCTGATCATGGTCTGTGAGATCAAAGTCGATCAGCGTCAATTTCTTATACCGTATGCTATTAAAAGCAATATGAACAACGATACGATAAAACCAGGTGCTAAATTTTGATTTGCCTTTAAAAGAGGATAAGGACTGATAGCATTTAATAAAAGCATCTTGAACAACATCCTCAGCCAAATGTTCCTGCTTGACAATGGAAAGCGCAACAGAAAAAGCCATATCCTGATACGTTTTTATAAAATACCGGTATGACTCTACATCCCCGGACAGTACTTTTCGAATATAGATTTCGTCCATTGAATGGCTAAATATCGTGTTTTTTATCCAGTCTATTTGCGACAATCATTGCTATACCAGCGGATATAATCAGAATTGCAACAGCGAGTGAATCAGGCAAACCAGTATTCACATAGTTTTGTATTACGCCCACGATAAACAGCCCAATACCTATGCCTAATACCAGAACCCCCGGTTTTTGCCAATCAGCGGGCTGCCTTCTTCTTTCCTCTCCGGGGATATTGATTGCTGTACTGCGATAACGCATGACAAAATAAACGCAAAATGTGATACAGGTAAATAATCCCACAGCCACAACTGCTGCCATTGTCTGTTTTTCCATAATATTTGATTTAATTTTAACATTAGTCACTACCGACTCTGAAAAGGTTACAACAAATTGAGTTAAATGTGTCTATTTGTGTAAATTTGTTTCAAATACAAACAATATGCAAAACATTAAAGAATATGTAGAAGCAAACAAGCAACGTTTTTTAGATGAGTTGTTTGATTTATTGCGTTTACCTTCGGTCAGTGCCGATCCTAAATTTAAGGGCGACGTACAGAAGACTGCTGAATTTGTTGCTCAAAAGTTGCGTGAAGCAGGTGCCGACAACGTAGAAGTCTGTGCCACTGCTGGTAATCCAATCGTTTATGGCGAAAAAATTATTGATCCTTCATTGCCAACTGTACTGACTTACGGTCACTACGATGTACAGCCAGCAGATCCATATGAGTTGTGGGATACCCCTCCTTTTGAACCGACTATCCGCGATGGTAAAATATATGCCCGTGGTTCGGCAGATGACAAGGGACAGTTTTATATGCATGTGAAAGCTTTCGAATATATGATGCAAAACAATGCTTTGGCATGTAACATCAAATTTATGATCGAAGGTGAAGAGGAAGTTGGTTCTGTTAACCTAGGTACATTTGTAAAAGAAAATACCGAAAGACTTAAAGCGGATGTAATCGTGATTTCGGATACGTCTATGATCAGCATGGCACAACCTTCTTTGGAGACAGGTCTCCGTGGACTTTCTTATGTCGAAGTTGAAGTCACTGGACCAAATCGTGATTTACATTCTGGTGTATATGGTGGTGCCGTTGCGAACCCAGCTACAATTCTCGCAAAACTCATTGCTTCTCTGCATGATGAAAACAACCATATTGCAATCCCTGGATTTTACGACGATGTCGTTGAATTAACGGCTGAAGAACGCAAAGCATTGAATGAAGCTCCATTTGATATCGAAGAATACAAATCAGATTTGGGTATTCAGAATATCTGGGGAGAGAAGGGGTATACAACTTTAGAGCGCACAGGAATCCGTCCTACTTTGGAGGTCAATGGTATCTGGGGTGGATATATCGGTGAAGGTGCAAAAACGGTGTTACCTTCCAAAGCAAATGCAAAAATCTCGATGCGCCTTGTTCCAAACCAAAATTCTGAACGCATTACGGAACTATTCAAAAAACATTTTGAGGGTATTGCACCAGATTACGTTAAAGTAGAGGTAAAACCGCATCACGGTGGTGAACCAGTGGTCACTCCAACAGACAGTGTTGCCTATAAAGCTGCTGAAAAAGCATTGCATGAAACATTTGGCGTAAAACCAATCCCTACCCGTGGTGGTGGATCTATTCCAATTGTTGCTTTATTTGAAGACGTCCTAGGGCTAAAAACGGTGCTTCTTGGATTTGGTCTTGACAGTGATAACCTGCATTCACCAAATGAGAAATATGGAATCGAGAATTATCTAATGGGTATCTCTACAATTCCTTTATTTCATAAATATTACGCAGAACTAAGCAAATAATTTAGTTTTTCATTAGATAAAGGGTTATTTTTAAATTTTAGAAATAACCCTTTATCGTTTTATGGATTTTGATTTTCGTCTCATCGTTTTTTATACTGCAGCTCAGCATCTTAATTTCACCAAGACAGCTTCGGCACTTTTCATCTCACAACCTGCAGTCAGCAAAAACATTCAGGAACTGGAAAAAAAACTCGGCGTCCCTCTTTTTGAGCGGAAAGGGAATAACCTTGACCTGACTGAATCGGGGCAAATTCTCTATAAATATGCCCAACAGATTATCAATCTCTACAATCAGGCAGGACAGGAGATACAAGAACTACAAACAGGACGTAAAGGGAATCTTGTATTAGGGGCCAGTACGACAATCTCTCAATATGTACTTCCAACGTTACTGGCAGATTTTCTCTCCCAATATCCAAACAACCGTATCCAATCTTTTCAATCCAATAGTCGAAGCATCGAAGAACAGCTTATTGACAAAACATTAGACCTCGGAATCACAGAGGGATCAACCGACAATAGGGCATTAAAGTATATCCCTTTCATGAAAGATGAGCTCGTATTAGTCACCAATAGCGAAAACCCGCTATTAAAACAATTAAAAAATCCCATTCTCTCAGATATAACACGTTTACCCCTTGTTCTTCGCGAACAGGGTTCGGGTACCCGTACCATTATTGAGAATGCATTAAAAGAACAACGGATCAGTCTTGCTGAAATCCAGATCGAAATGATACTCCCATCAACAGAAAGTATCAAAGGATATCTGGCCCGCCGTCATAGTTTTGCCTTTCTTTCTATTCATACCGTTCAGCGGGAGGTATTAAACAATCAATTGACCATCGTCGATATTCCTCATTTGTCTATCGAACGTTATTTCTATTTCACACATCTATATGGTGGCCTTGCCGGTACTCCCAACCAATTCCTGCAGTTCTGTATGAGACAAAATTTCAAGATATAACATTTGGTTATGTCTCATAAAGAAACATCGTTTTAATCCTTGTCGATAGGCTGGTAGATTTGTACAAACGAATTAGAGGCATGGAACACAAAAAACTAACAAATTACCTAAAAGCGCTCAGTTGGATCATTGTCGCACTGTTTATTACCTGTACAACGCTGTGTGTGTTTCCGCTTAAACATGCAAATAATGACAGGTCAATGGATTCACTTGCTCTCGCTAATGATTCATTGATCACACATGTATCACAATTCAAAGCTGTTTCTTTCAAAGACAATCCGGAAGGGGAAATGGCTAGTTATGGTGAAAAACTGATCAAAAACACTTACGACTACTTTTACGACGGTGACATAAAAATCGGAAATAAATTGGCTTGCAGTAGTTGTCATCTCAACGGTGGGACCAAGGCATTCGCGGCTCCTTATATTGGTCTCACAAATGTTTTCCCAGTTTACATCGGACGGGAAAACAAAGTAGAATCTCTGGAGGAACGCATTAATGGCTGTTTTGAAAGAAGTATGAACGGTCGTGCTATTCCAGAAAACAGTAAAGAAATGCGCGCTATTGTTACCTATATAAAAAATATCAGTATCAATACTGTCAATAAAGGAAGATTAGCTGGACAGGGTTTTGTCAAAATGGACATTCCAAACCGTGCCGCAGATTTAAAACACGGTCAGCTGGTATTTGAGGGCAAATGCATGAGCTGTCATGGAAAAGATGGACAAGGCATCGCACAACCTACTGGCAAGGGATATTTATATCCGCCACTTTGGGGAAAAGACAGCTATAACGATGGAGCTGGTATGGCACGATTGCTTACCGCAACACGCTTTATCAAAGCAAATATGCCCCTAGGAGCAAGTTACGATGCACCTCAACTTAGCGACGATGAAGCTTATGATGTCGCTGCCTATATCAATTCTTTTGACCGACCTAAAAAAGCAAACAAGGAGCTCGATTATCCAAATTTGGCAAAAAAACCAAAGGATAGTCCCTATCCCCCATACGCAGATAATATTAGTTTAGAACAACATAAACACGGACCCTATAATTTTTAATATGATGAAAAAACAACTGACAATTGCTTGCATCCTCTTAGCGATGACAACGATTCAAGCTAAAGCACAAAGCAATAAATTATTACTCAACAACCATCAATATACGGGTGCTGTTGCAAAGAAAAAAATGTATAAGGCGATCTATCAATTGGATAGCAATGATCCAAAAACAATTGAGAAAGCCATCCGAAATATCAATAACGTTTTGAAAGATCCTCGATTAAAGGGGCATCTTCAAATTGAACTGGTTGCTTTTTCAGGCGGAACAGAAGCTTATTTAAAAAAGAATAGTCAGTATGAAAAACCACTGCAGGACCTCGTAGAAAAAGGAGTTATTGTCGCCCAGTGTTTAAACACATTGGAAGAAAAACATATTGCAAAGGAAGAATTATTCGATTTTATCGGGTACGTCCCTAGTGGGAATGGTGAGTTAATCTTGCGGGCTAATGAAGGCTGGGTTATTGTTAAACCATAGTATGATGAAAAAGCTAATCCCCTTCACCCTCGCTATGGCCTTGCTCGTATCGACAAAAACTAAGGCGCAAGAACATCGCTTTGATCCTCCATGGAATAATCCCCCGGAATCAGCACTTAATTTCACGGTTCCAGGAATCGATAATATCCCCGATCTATATGGCGATATCGAAAATCCGCAGCTAACTGTTTTCTTTGCTGGCAATCAATTTATGGTCGTCGATGATCTATTAACATCTTTCAAAAAGGAATATCCTCAGTACGAACGTATTTTTGTAGAAACATTGCCTCCCGGAATTCTGGCAAAGCAGATAAAAGGGGGCTCCATCACCATCGGTAACCTACGCATTACGCACAAACCGGATATTTACACGGCAAGTAAACGCGCAATTAATGAAATGGCCGACTATTTCAGTCATACCCAGACCTATTGTTACAACAATATATGTTTGATGATCCCAAAGGGAAACCCTGCTAATATCAAAACTTTAAATGATCTGGGTAACTCCAATGTGCGTATTAGCATGCCCAATCCACAATGGGAAGGCATAGGAGAACAAATCAAAGCATCGTATAAAAAAGCAGGGGGTGAACAACTTGTCAAGAAGATTATGGAAGATAAAGTAAAGGATGGAAGCACGTATTTAACAAAAATACATCATCGTGAAAGCCCGATGCGTATCCTTTATAGCCAAGCAGATGTGGCACCGGTCTGGACATCTGAGGTTGTTTATCAAAAACTTATTGGCCATCCGGTGGAAGGTATCACAATTCCGGACAGTCAAAATACCACAGCAACCTATGTGGCGGCAAAACTAAAAAATGCACCACACGCACAGGCGGCAGATGATTTTCTGAAATTTATGGACTCCCCTACAGCCAAGCAGATTTACAAGAAGTATGGCTTTACAATAGACTAAAAAAAGAAAATGGATAATTAATTATCCATTTTCTTTTTTTACTTTAGGTCAAAATTAGTTGAATTGTATGGTTCTATTGCTCAAAAAAATCCATCGTTATTGGTATTTTATTAGCGTACTACTTGTTTTCATCGTATTATTCCCCTATATCTATTTTTTGGCCCAGCATCCAGAAAAGAACTATGCGCGGATTGCACGTATGAGGCGTTGGGTGTCAATTGGAGGATCGGCATTGGCGGGTGTATTCTTTAAAGTAACTTACGAATCAAAAATAGACTGGAACAGACCGATGGTGCTATGCCCCAATCATACTTCAGTGCTCGATATCACAGCACTGACCTATCTATGTCCTGTCCCGTTTTCATTTATTGGGAAGGCTTCTCTTCTTAAAAATCCCGTTACCCGTATATTTTTCAAAACCATAGATATTCCTGTCACACGAAGGAGCAAAGTATCATCATTTAAAGCATTTCAACGGGCTAACGAGCTTGTTCAGAATGGCCGAAGTGTCGTTATTTTTCCGGAAGGAAAGATCGATGATGGATTTCCACCTCAAATACATGCATTTAAGTCTGGTGCTTTTCGTATTGCTGTCCAAAATGATGTGCCTGTAGTGCCTATTATCATTGAGAATGCATGGGACATTTTCTTTGATGACGGCGCAAAAAGAGGGTCTCATCCAGGAATTGTTAAAGTACATGTTTTTTCACCTATTGAGACAAAAGACTTTGACGATAACAATGCAACCGACTTAGAGAAAATTGTATATGACAAAATGCATTCCTATTGGATTATGAAGAATAAATCGTATTTTCATCAACCAGAGAACGTCCAAAAAATATGTCAGGAAAGATATTAATCGAAATCAAAGATATTGCGCGGGAATACCAAATAGGCTCAGAAACAATTCATGCGCTCAGTTCGGTTACCCTCAATATTAATAAAGGTGAATTTGTAGCACTTATGGGCCCCTCAGGGTCAGGGAAATCTACATTGATGAATATTCTAGGTTGCTTGGACACCCCCAGTAGAGGTGAATACATCCTCAATGGTATCAATGTAAGTGACATGTCCGAAGATGAGCTCGCTGAAGTAAGAAACAAGGAGATAGGGTTTGTTTTTCAAACGTTCAATCTGCTCCCTAAAAGCACCGCACTGGAGAATGTAGCACTTCCTTTGATCTATGCTGGATACAATAAGGCTACACGTGAAGAGAAAGCTACTGGCGCACTGGAAAGTGTTGGACTGGGACATCGTATGGATCACAGGCCCAATGAGCTCTCAGGTGGACAACGTCAGCGGGTGGCTGTTGCAAGAGCACTGATCAATGATCCTTCCATCATATTAGCCGATGAGCCTACGGGGAATCTTGACACAAAGACATCCATTGAAATCATGGGCTTGCTCGAAGAGATCCACTCCAGGGGAAACACCATTATCTTGGTCACACACGAAGAGGATATTGCGTTACATGCTCATCGCATTGTACGCATGCGCGATGGACTAATTGAAAACGATTATCCCAATGCTGATATCAAATCCGTATCACCACGACTAAGTGCATTGAATGAAAAAGGGAGTGACTTTGAGAATATTTAAAAATATTATTTCATTATAAATCAAACACTTATATTATTGACACAAAAATAACAGTTGATTTACTTGTTTAAGTTAAATTAAATGATAGTTTTGCGAAAATAGAGAACTTAAATTGTTTTTATATGTATTGGACATTAGAATTAGCTTCGCATCTAGAAGATGCACCATGGCCAGCAACAAAAGATGAATTAATCGATTACGCTATTCGTTCGGGTGCACCAGTTGAGGTGATTGAAAACTTACAATCTCTTGAGGATGACGGTGAGCCATATGAAAATATTGAAGAAATTTGGCCCGATTATCCAACAAAAGATGATTTCTTCTTCAATGAAGATGAATACTAGAAAATAAAAAACGCCTTTAGTTAAAGGCGTTTTTTATTTCGGTAAATTAATCCATTGCTATGAAGTTCAGTCTTAAGCTTATGAAGATAAAAGTAAAAGTATTGTTGCTAACGTTTGTAAGCTGTATACTATATATTTCCGCATTCGCACAGGAAAAACCGGTTACTTCCGAAAATGTTACTGTTTTAAAGCAATTTGTACATCGTCTCAATGATACCAATCTCGCAACAGACGTCATTTTAAGCCAGGATATATTAACTGGGAAAAATCTAGATGAAGACCAACAGGAATATCTTCTAGCTAGCATAGATGAGATGCGAATCAATGTGCAGAGCAAGGACATCAGCAAATTAGAGTATATTAACTTTATACAGGCCGGTCGGAAAGAGACCTTCGATATTGACCTTGAAGGAATAGATCCAAAACAGGTCTATTTCGTTAGGCATCTCAATCGTTTTGTTTTTGCTACCGTTATTCGGGACAAAAAAATTGCCTCCTTTACTTTGGTTTCTAAAGGGAACAATAAAGCACATTTTGTATTCTATTAGTCTTTTATCAGCTTTATTGTTTGTCGGTACAATTACTTATACCTTCTATGGGATTCAAGCAAATCTGATGGGCAATCTTCCATTCTCGGAATAAATGAGTACAATCCAACCATCTTATTCTCGGCTTCTACGATGGTCGGTTTGAAAGCAATTTTAAGCGTAAGGAGCT
>RCUL01000123.1_pt1 | contig 75123 bp, 58 predicted proteins | sample 2167521 | NCBI WGS metagenome assembly RCUL01 (sample SAMN09932745, study PRJNA488358) | compost metagenome | feature: garden; material: soil; isolation source: compost soil in acetic acid-enriched culture | place: Germany: Experimental Botanical Garden Goettingen | collected 2016-01-27
GGTTGGTGATATCAACTTTTTTTTTTTTTTTTTGGATCTGCCGAATGCAGAAGCAGTTAAAACCTTAGCTTATGCGCTGAAGGGAGCTGTTAATAATTTATTTTTGGTTATTGGAGCGGAATTCGATGGAAAGCCAAGTTTGACAGTCGTAATTTCGGATGATTTAGCAAAAGAAAAAGGTTTAAATGCCAGCAACATTGTTCGTGATTTGGCAAAAGATATCCAAGGAGGTGGAGGGGGGCAACCTTTCTTTGCGACAGCGGGAGGTAAGAACTCTGCGGGATTAAAAACAGCAATTGACCGTGCTAAGGAATTTTTAGGTTAAATTTGAGTATTTAGATCGGAGACTTAGGGTGCTTGTTGAATAGGTTTCAAACGTAGTGGACGTCTCCTCTAAAATTATACTATATGAAACTATCCTATTTATTTAAACCGAGTGTAACCAGTTCACTAATTCTGCTGAAGAGCAAATTATGAATAATCACAGAGGGGCATAAATAGGATAGTTTCTTCAATTTAAAAGGAAACCGAGCGCAATGACATTTATTTATAGATGGACCTATGGCGCTCACAAAACTATATACAGATGAAAAAGGCAATTTTTTTAGTAGTTGGCGTGGTTGGATTGATGTTTGGTTGCCAGAATAAAGAGCAGTTTAGCATCGAAGGAAATATAGAAAACCCAGGTAATATAAAAGTCGTCTCCTTGTATGAGGGGGATACTAAGCTAGATTCTATGTTTTTTGGGGATAATAACAAATTTCAGTTTGTTCGTCAAGCTAGTCAATCGAGATTGTTGTCGCTACGTGTCGGTAAAAATCGCTATGACCTGATTGCTTCTCCGGGCGAGACAATTTCATTTAAAGCAGATTTGCATAAGGATGTCAATGATTATCTCGTTGAAGGGTCTGAATTGTCGAAAACGATCCAGCCATTTGCTAAGGAACGAAATCATCGCGATTATGTGCAAGATTCTCTACAGGGTGTCTTTTCCAAATTAACCGCAAATTCAACTGCTGACGAAATAGAAAAACTTCGTGCAGAATATAAGGCCAAATTTGCAAATGAACTTCGCGGCTATACCAGCAAGGCTGTCGATTTTTCTGCTAAACATAATGATCTGGCTGGATTTTATGCTATCTCAACCTTGGATCCTGAAGTGGCAGAGGCAGAAATTATAGCTTACGCAGATAGAATTAAAAACGAATTCACGGAAAATAGATACGTGACTCAGTTTAAGGAGGAAACCCAAAAGCTGAAGAAAATGGCTATTGGTCAGCCTGCTCCGGAGTTGACGTCATTTACGCCTTCTAACAAAGAGGTGAAGTTGTCTAGTTTTAAAGGAAAATATACTTTGGTTGACTTTTGGGCTTCCTGGTGTATGCCATGTCGTCAGGAAAATCCGAATCTTGTCAAGCTATATAATGCCTATCATACCAAAGGTTTTGATATCCTGTCTGTTTCATTTGACGATAACCCTGGTTCATGGATGCGTGCTATCGCAGATGACAAGCTGACTTGGACACATGTATCTGATTTAAAGTCTTGGAGTTCACCGATAGTAATAGACTACCGTGTCAAGGCATTGCCCACTTCCTATATTCTCGACCCAAATGGTATTATCATTGCAAAGAATCTGCGTGGTGAAGAGCTTGGCGATTTTTTGAAGAAAACAATTAAGTAATCAATGTGTTATTGTTAATTGAAATATTACTTAATAATTTGGTAACATTAGATTAATCGATTGTTATCATTTTGTTCATATTTTAGCAGAAAAATAAGACAAATGAGTTCTTCGAAACAAAAGATTTTAATTGTTGATGACGAAAAAGATATCTTGGATTTAATTGCATTCAACTTAAATCGTGAAGGTTATCAGGTCTCTACAGCGCAAAATGGGGAAGAGGCAATACAAGTTGCCAAGCAAGTAAACCCCGATCTGATCATCTTGGATGTGATGATGCCTAAGATGGACGGTATTGAAGCTTGTCGCATCATGCGTGCTATGCCTGAATTCAAAAGTACCTTTATGGTGTTTTTGACAGCTAGAAGCGAAGAATATTCAGAAATTGCCGGATTTCATGTTGGAGCGGATGATTATATCGCTAAGCCAATTAAGCCCCGAGCGCTGATGAGTCGTATTAATGCGATCTTAAGAAGAAATGCATCCGAGGAGTCTGATTCAAACGCACAGGATAAAATCGAGATAGCTGATCTGGTTATTGATAGAGATTCTTTCTTAGTTTACAAAGGAGAGCAAAAGATTGTGCTTGCCAAGAAAGAGTTTGAATTGCTTTACTTGTTGGCTTCCAAACCAAATAAAGTTTTCACAAGAGAGCAGATTTTAAAAAGTATTTGGGAAGACTCGGTGGTTGTCACCAATAGGACAATCGATGTGCATATCCGTAAGCTCCGCGAAAAAATAGGCGACGATTACGTCACTACTGTAAAAGGAGTAGGTTACAAATTTGATAAAGAATAATAGAAGAGGCTTAGGCCTCTTTTTTATTCTCTTATTTGGTGAACTCTTTGATCGTATAACTTGATATCACGGTAACAAATCTTTACTTTTGACAGATACCAAAGTAAAGAGATCAACATGTCATCTATTCTTATAAAATCTGCGCAACTTGTTAACGAGGGTAAAGTTGAGACTGCTGATGTATATATCAGTAATGGTCGAATCGAAATGATCGCACAGGAGATAAATCATCCTGCGGATCAGGAAATCAATGCTGAGGGACTACATCTGTTTCCGGGATTAATTGATGACCAGGTTCATTTTAGGGAACCTGGGTTAACCTATAAAGCGGATATATGGCATGAAAGTCGTGCTGCAGTAGCAGGTGGGACAACCTCCTTTATGGAGATGCCAAATACAGTTCCCAATACCTTGACGCAGGAATTGCTCCAGGATAAATATGATATTGCAGCAAAGAATGCATTAGCCAATTACTCATTCTTTATGGGGGCCGCGAACGATAACTTAGATGAGGTATTGAAAACCAATCCACGTGATGTCTGCGGTATAAAGGTGTTTATGGGATCATCCACTGGAAATATGTTGGTGGATAATGAAAAAGCTTTGGAAGGCATCTTTGCCAACGCTCCTACATTGATCGCTACACACTGTGAGGACGAAGCAACAATCAAGGCTAATCTGGCGAGATTTAAGGAGCAATACGGTGAAGACGGATTGAAGATTGAAATGCATCCGTTGATACGATCCGCTGAGGCTTGTTATTTGTCATCATCCAAGGCTGTGGATTTAGCCAAAAAGCATGATACAAGATTACATATTTTACATATATCAACAGCAAGAGAGATTGAACTATTCCGGAATGATATCCCATTAAAGGATAAGAAAATCACTGCCGAAGCTTGTATACATCATCTTTGGTTTTCTGATCAAGATTACCTAACAAAAGGGAATTTTATCAAGTGGAATCCGGCTGTTAAGACGGCCAATGATCGTGACCATATTCTTAAAGCTGTATTAGATGGACATATTGATGTGATAGCGACAGATCATGCCCCACATACTATGGAGGAAAAAACACAGCCATATGCATCAGCTCCTAGCGGTGGCCCCTTGGTTCAACATGCTTTACAAGCATTATTGGATATGGTCAAAGCGGGTAAAATGACCTTGGAACAATTGGTTCAAAAGTCAGCACATAATACGGCTACACTATTTCAGATTGAAGATCGTGGCTATATCCGTGAAGGCTATTGGGCGGATCTGGTACTCGTAGATCTGAATAAACCCTATACCGTCTCAAAATCAAATATTCTTTCTAAATGCGGATGGTCTCCATTTGAAGGACATACATTTGGTTCAACGATCGAACATACCATTGTATCTGGTCAAGTCGCCTTTTCTAAAGGACAAATTATTGAGAAAGGTGCTGGTGAGCGTTTGTTGTTCAACAGATAAGTTGTCATAATATGGAAAAAAGAGCTTTTATTAAATCAATTGCTTTGGGCACATTGGCCATTCCGGTATTGGGAGCTGGGCGCGCTAAAGCAATCGCAGCGGAGTTTGCAGGGGCGGCTACTTTGCTGGCAAAGAAGCTATACCCAGGGGATACTATAGGATTGATAACTCCAGCAGGCGTATTGGACGATGAGGAATCGATCATTATCGCACGCGAGATCTTTGAGACATTAGGTTTTAAAGTGAAAGAGGGAAAACACATCCGTAGCCGTTACGGTAATTTGGCGGGAACCGACCAGGAGCGTATTGCTGATATACATGATATGTTTGCCGATAAGGCTGTCAAAGCAATGGTTTGTGTCAGGGGAGGTTCGGGAACTTCCCGGCTCTTAGATCGACTTGATTATCAGATGATTGCTCAAAATCCTAAGATTTTGTTGGGGTATTCTGATATAACGGCTTTAATTCTCGCCCTGTACGCGAAAACTGGACTTGTTACTTTCCATGGTGCGGTTGGTATAAGCACATGGACAAAGAAGCTCGCAGAGGCCTTTAATGCACAATTTGTTGCCAATAAGCCTGCGGTATTTGAAAACCCCAAATTGAAGGGGGATAATATTGTACAGACTAAAGACCGGATAGCCACAATCTCCCCAGGTGTTGCGGAGGGAGTGTTGCTGGGCGGGAATATGACCGTATTGACAGGCTTATGTGGCACTCCTTATTTACCTGATTTTAAAGATAAGGTACTTTTTATCGAAGAGGTGGATGAAGATATGGAGCGTGTCGACCGCATGTTTTGCCAGTTGAAAAATGCAGGAATATTGGCTGTGATCAAAGGTTTTGTTTTTGGGAAATGTACCAATTGTAAACCGTCGGGAGGTTATGGCTCTGTGACGTTGGATCAGTTGTTCAATGATTATATTAAGCCCTTAAATGTACCTGCTTATAGCGGAGCTATCATTGGGCATATTGCAGAGCAATTTATCCTTCCGGTAGGTGCAAAGGTGAGAATGGATGCGTCACAAGGAACGATTACCTTACTTGAGGCAGCCCTAAAAGATTAACATGAATTTAGTGAAAGACGATTTTATCAAAGCCTTTTCTTTATATGAAGAAAAGGCTTTGCAGCATAGACGATTTAAACATCGGGATATTTTGCCCTTATTGGCGAATAATAAAATCCATAAGCAATTTACGGTAGAGGAGATTGGAAGATCAGTAGAAGATCGTTCAATTTTTAGATTGAAATATGGGCAAGGGCCGATAAAGGTACTGTTGTGGTCGCAGATGCATGGCGACGAGCCTACGGCAACAATGGCGCTATTTGATCTGTTTAATTTTTTTAACGGGGAGTCGGATGGTTTTGATACCTTTCGAAAGAAAATAGAGGAGAAACTAACCTTATATTTTATTCCGATGTTGAATCCTGATGGCGCGGAGCGTTATCAGCGGAGAACGGCGATGGATGTAGACATGAATCGCGATGCACGTGCAGTTGCTACCGTGGAAGGGGCTCTGCTGAAAGCGCAGGCGATGTTGTTGAAACCAGATTTTGCTTTTAATCTTCATAATCAGAATAATTACTATAATATTCCAGGTACCGCCACCCCAGTAACAATTTCCTTGTTGGCCCCGGCATACGACTATGCGAGAAGTGTTAATACGGTTAGGGCAGATGCCATGCGGGTAATTGTGGGAATCAATAAGATACTACAGGAATTTATCCCGAATGCTGTGGCGAAATATGACGACGAGCATACCCCACGTGGTTTCGGGGACAATTTTCAAAAATGGGGGGCTAGCACCATTCTGATTGAATCAGGAGCCTATGCCGGCGATCCGGAGAAGCTGGAAGTTCGGAAATATAATTTCATTGCGCTATTACAGACCTTTCAGGAAATCGCCTCGGGATCTTATTCGGAACATGATATTGCTGATTACAACGCGATTCCTTTTAATGATGAAAAGCTTCATGATGTTTTGATCCGAAACCTATCTATCGAAAAAAATGGTAAGAAGATGCTAGTCGATGTAGGTATTCGTCAAAATGAAAAAACTGTAGCAGATGATTATTATGTGGAGGGGGTAATCGAAGATATAGGCGATCTGAGGGATTTCTATGGATATACCGACCTTGATGTTGAAGAACTCCAATTTATTCCCGCAAAATTGTATTCGGACAGGGTATTTTCACTGGCGGAATTAACTTTGCCGATTATCGTTGATTTATTGAAGCAGGGCTTTGCGGCGATAATGGTTTCTGATACGATGGAGGGTGTAAAGGTTCATACTTTTCCGATTCAGATCATGAAGGGTGCTAATTTTCAAGGTGCAGTGAGGCCCATTATAGGGGATCATGCTGACTTTTTTATCGGATCTAAAAGCGAAATACGATATGCGGTGATCAACGGGTACTTGATTGATTTAAAGGAAGAAATGGGAGAGAATTTCAAAAATGGTATTTTATAAAAATAGAATTATTTTTTCATTCAAAAAAGAAGCTGTCTAAAAAATACCCGCTCCTTTGGGAATTAAGTATTTGGAAAGAAACTGTACTGGATATGAGTAAGATTAAATAATAAACGGGCTGTCCAACCTAGACAGCTCCGCTTATTGTTCGTTTAATTACCTAGTAACTCGGGTTTTGTTGATTTGCGATAGCCGGATTCGCATTCATTTCATCCAAAGAAATTGGAAGAATCGTTTTGAAAAAAGTTCGGTCTATAGTCTTTGGTCTATTAGTGGTACTTATATTACCGAGATCATCGTCAAATGTGATCGACTTATTCCAGCGCATCATATCGAAGAATCGGTGGCCTTCACCTAAGAGCTCTTTGCTTCTTTCGTCAGCTATCATATCCATAGTAACTGTATTGGAGGTTGCGGCATCCAGTTTTGGAGATCTTTGACGAATAGCATTCAAATAGGTTGCTGCAAGGCTTTTGTCTGGAGATGGTTTCAGTAAAGCGGATTCAGCAGCGATGAGGTACACTTCTGAAAGACGAATGACTTTGATATTCACGGCAGTACTATTTGCTGGTGAATTTTTGTCTCCGGCAAGGGTAGTGCTTCCACTATACTTGTACAAAGCGCCCAGATGTGTGCTACCGACCTCATCAGATCCCATTACTCCCCATCTCACATCAGTGTCATCAGTTTTAAGTTTCGTTAGGAATGGGTCTGCAGCGATAAAATTCCCCAAAATAGCCGCACTTCCATGTCCTTTCCTACGAAACATTGCCCCAAGAGAATTTACACCCGCATCGGCTTCATTGGGATAGACACCAAGTTCAAAAATTGATTCTGTACCAAACATACTAGTCCAGGATTTTACCCAGTCAGCATTGCTGTACAAGGTGTACACTTTGGAGTCGATTATCTCCTGAGCAGCTTTTAGCGCATTGTCATAATCGTTCATGTAAAGATAGACACGTGCTTGCAATGCTTTATTCGCGAAATAGTTAATATATCCGTTTGCCTTTGATTTAGATAATAAGCTTTCTGAATCTTTAAGATCTTGCAGAATCTGCTTATAATTTTCATCGACAGAGACGCGTTTTTCCTGTGCGTTGTATTCAAGTACTTTGGTTACATTGGGAATACCCAAGGATGACTTATCCATATTATATGGCTTGCCATATAATCTCACTAGATCAAAATTAATTAATGCTCTAGCTGTTAATGCTTGCCCTTTATAGGAAGCAAAATCTTCCGTTGAACCGGCTTTGACCAGTTTATCTATATTTGCAAGGAGATTATTAATTTGTACCAGCGAGTGGAATCCTTGGATCCAAATGTTAGCATAGGGATTTGATGATGCAGAATGATTAAATACGTATAAGTAGTCGTAACCACGTCCTTGCGAGGCGATCGTAAAGTCCCCACCTTTTGCATCCGCATAAAGTGGGAAATTTCTACCATAATAATCAACATTTGCCATTTTGCTCATTAGTCCATTCATAATAACTTTTGCATCGGCTGCAGTTTGTATAGATGTATTGGAATCTCCCATGTTTGTAGGAGTGACATCCAGAAAATTACTGCAGGAGCTAATTGCTAAAGATATAGATATGCACGAGGCGATAAAAAGCTTTTTCATATTACTGTTTTTTGTCCATTAAAAACTAAATTCAACACCAAAAGTGTATGTTTTTGCCAGTGGTGTTTCCCAACCGCGGGTACCAAATTGATTAACCTCAGGATCCATATATTTATACTTGGAAAGCGTGAGCAAATTACTGCCATTAAAATATAGTCTAGCATTTGAAATTCCGGCTCGACTCAATAATGTATTTGGTAATCTATAGCTTAGGGAGATATTTTTTAGTCTGATATAGGAGGCGTCAAATAATTGTCTACTGCTGATCTGGTTGACATCTTCTAGATCTCTACCAGTTACCATGGGATAATTTCCCCCTGTGTTGGATGGTGACCAAGAGTCTTCAACGAAGTATTCTGAATGGATCCGTTCCCAATAATAACCATCATCTGCGACATCTTTTGATGTAGCATCATATAGTTTGCCGCCTATCTTGTAGGCAAAGTTCAATCCCAATGAAAAGTTTTTATAGTCAATATCCGAATTTATACCACCATATAATTTGGGGTTGGCATTTCCAATAATTGTCTGCTTTGCATTTTTATAATTATAAGTTGCAGCTTTTCCATTAAACATGAATTCACCTGTGGTGCCATCATTGGTATACCATACATTTTTTCCATTGGTTTGGTCCGTGCCAGCCCATTCCAGTCCAAAGAAAGACAAGGCAGATTCACCTTCACGGTATACGTACCTTGCCCTATTATCTCCACCGGTAGGGTCAAACCAGACAATATCCTGTCTGCCGTATAGTTTTGTCACGTTCGAAGAAATAAAAGTCGCATTAGCACTTAAAGTCCATTTCCAGTTTTCATTTTTAACAATATCCGAGCCTAGTTCAATTTCTAAGCCTTTGTTGTTCATCTCACCCACGTTTCTCAGGATGGACTTAAAACCCGTGATTGTGGAAATCGGAACATCCTGTAGCAGACTTTTTGAATCCCTATTGAAATATTCGAATGTACCAAAGAGCTTGTTGTTAAATAACCCGAATTCCAATGCGATGTTGGTCTGGTAATTTAGTTCCCAGGCGACGTCCGGATTACCTAGGTTATTTAATCCACCGCCAGGTTGCGTCATATATTTATTGGAATAACTGGTCAAGTTTCTCCAAGCGAAAAGATCGGTAGGCAAAGTTCCGTTAGTTCCATAAGAACCTCTAAATCTCAGACTATTGATTTGTTCAATGTCCTTCATAAAAGATTCTTTTGCTAGATTCCAAGAGGCTGCGACCGACCAGAAATTGTCCCAGCGTGGGTTTGGTCCTAATCGTGACGAGCCGTCTCTCCTAAAAGAAGCTGATGCAAAATACCGCTCATCAAAGTTATATTCAGCTCTGGATAAAATGGACATCATATTGTTGCCCCATGAGTATGCCGAAGCGTCCAAAATACCAGCAGTAGCGACCGTATGAAGTGATGAAGAGGGAAGATCTTTACCTGTGGCACGAATAAAATCTGTGGTGTTTTTTTCAGCCTCGAAACCTGCCAATAAATTCAAATTGTGCAGACCGAAGCTTTTGTTATAATTGGCAGTTGTTGATGAGACTAATTTCTCGATGGATGTGGAAACTTCGGTGACACGACCATTGTCTGCCATACCATTATAATGTTTGGCACTGTAGTAAATATGGTCTTTAACTTCTGTATTATCGTAAGAGAAAATCGTTTTCAGGGTTAGCTCTGGTAAGAGCTTTAGAGTCAAGGATTCTATGGCAGAAATTTTGCTCGTTTTTGATGAGTTCTCCCATTCTTTGTTGTAGTATAATGGGTTATAAGCTAGACTTCCATAGCGGGCAGTGTATTCTTTGCCTGTTTTATAATCAGTTGGCCAATACATCTGCCATAAAAGATTGCGCGTTTGATACAGGTAATTTGTTCCTGTATTTCGCGTATCGTTCATGCCAATTAATTTGTTCTTGGCGTAGTTGATATTGGATCCAAATTCTAGGTATTTTCCGATTTTCTGTGTCAAATTGACCCTTCCATTAATGCGGTCAAAATTATTTTCAATAACCCTGCTTTTATCTTGCGTATAGTTCAAGGATGCATAATAGTTTGTTTTCTCCGTTGCTCCACTGACCGATATATCGTTGGTATTGAATATACCTGTTCTAAATAAAGCTTTGTTCCAATCGTAGTATTTTCCGTCCCGGTTTTCCATTCCGTCAGTTTTTCCGGAAATATGGACATTCTCCCATTGTGATGTGCCATCGGTACTAAATTGGTAACCATGGATACCAAATCCATAGGCAGGATTTGGTTTGCCATAATTTGCAGAATTGGGATTCCATTCCAATGAATTCAGGCGGTTGAGTGTATTCTTGTTTGCTTGCTCTGCTGTCTGGCCTGATGCTATCCGAGAATCATATAGGATGCTATAGAGCATATTGATTTGATCTTGGACAGATGCAGGTTCATTATTTTTTGTGGCCCAGGATGGGCTTATGCCGATTGAGGATTTAACATTGATCTTTGGGGCGCCATTTTTACCTCTTTTTGTTGTAATGATGATTACTCCATTAGCTGCCCGAGATCCATACAAGGAGGATGCAGCAGCATCTTTCAGTACAGAGATGGATTCGATATCACTTGGATTCAATGTGCTCATTACATTGTTTGTATTGACGATGTAATCGCCCATTTGTCCAACGCTTCCGGAGAGAACTGGGACGCCGTCGATCACATATAGCGGGTCGTTGGACGCGTTCATCGATCCAATTCCTCGGATACGTATGGCCGAAGTGGCTCCCGCTTGACCTGATCCATTTGATAGTTGCAAACCAGCAACACGTCCAGTTAATGCTTTTTCAAAAGATGTGACCGGTTGTTTATCTATTGCATCAGATTTTACCTGTGCAGCCGAGCCTGTATAAGTGCTTTTTTTTGCAGTACCATAGGCAATGACGATAACCTCATCTAAAGCTTGTTCGTTGCTGACGAGTGTAATGCTGATCGTTTTCCGGCCATTGACTTGAACCTCCTGCGCATTATAGCCAACAGCAGATAGGATTATTGTGGCATTCGAATTTGCATTGAGCGTGAATAAGCCTTGTTCGTTGGTTGATGTTCCTTGGCTGGATCCTTTGACATTTATGGTAACTCCACTGATGGGATTTCCATTGCTGTCGGTGATTTTTCCAGCAATCTGAATCTGTTGCGCGTATAGTGACTGCATCGAACTACAGGCTATGAGACACAACGTTGTGAGCACATGTTGTTTCATAAAAGTGTGAATTGATTAATTTAGTTTGTTAATACCTTGGTAAAACTGGCTATTGGTTACAACTCCGATAGCGATTCAATGCAATGTTTTTCTTTAAGACAAAAAACATTGCATTGAATATAATGTTATTTTCTTAAAATTCCAATTCCAGGGCGATCCGGCAAGATGCAGTTTCCGTCGATTACTGTCATCCCGTCGTAGATATCATTATCGATCAGTAGTGCCCCATCTAGATCTGCCCAGTCGGTCAATGGTGCTAATTGTGCTGCAGCGCTGATGGCACATGAGGTTTCAGTCATGCAACCGATCATTACTTTCATTTCGAGAGAACGTGCAAGTTCGGCCATTCGTTTGGCTTCACGCATGCCTGTACATTTCATCAGTTTGATGTTGATACCACTGTAAACTCCTTTTAGCGCAGGCACATCAACCAACCGTTGACAGCCCTCATCCGCAATTGTCGGTATTGGACTATGTTCAGTCAGCCAGGCATTATCATCAATCTGTTCTTTGGGCATGGGTTGTTCAAGGAAAGAAACATTCCTCTCAGCGAGCCAATGAGCCATTTCCAGCGCCTCTTCCCGCGTTTTCCAACCTTGATTGACATCTGCACATAAGGGACGGTCTGTGACCTGACGAATGGTGTCAATGATCATCTTATCGGTATCCAGCCCCAATTTTACTTTTAGGATCTTAAATTGATCTGCTTCAGCAACCTTTTTACGAATCATATCCTCCGTATCGATGCCGATGGTGTAGGAAGTCGGTGGGATAAGATCGGGGTTTAATCCCCAGATTTTATAAAACGGCTGGCCCATAATCTTACCAAGCACGTCGTGCAATGCGATATCGACAGCTGCTTTTGCTGCAGTATTTTTTGTTGCTACTTGATCTATATAGTGTAAGATCTCTTCGGTTTGGAAAGGGGAGTTGAATGCGGATAGATCAATTTGATTTAAAAAAGCGATAACACTTTCCTGTGATTCACCAAGGTATGGTGGCATGCTGGCCTCCCCATAACCTACAATACCATCGTACTCCAGTTCGGTCAATACAACAGGTGTTGTACTTCGGCTGTAGGAAGCAACGGTGAAAACATGCCGCAATGTTAACGTATATGGACGGAACCGTAATTTAAAAGCCCCAAAGTCTTTGCTGATCCATTCAGATTGGTTGCTCATCTTGATTTATTTGTTGGTGTAATAATTGTTTTCAGCGATTTTTTGAATTGCACTATCCTTGGCTCCAAGGTAACGGCGGGCTGCTACCACAGTACGTGTCTGGAAGTCGTCGTAATCTGGCGAATCTTTTAGCATGCTGTTTATACGAACTAAGCCTGCAGCGTGAATAAAGGTGCCATTACCAATATAAAGGGCCACATGGGTTACCCGAGCGTTGGGATTACTATTTTTACCTGCAGCAAAGAATAATAAATCTGCTGGTTTAAGGTTTTTGAGTGCTTTACTCGCATCAAAATGCCCCTCATTGTCCAGAATGTCTATCTTCTCGCCGGCCAGTACCTGTTGCGATGCATCTCTGGGGATGACAAAACCATTCATAAAGAAACTTGTCTTGGTAAAACCACTGCAATCGACTCCTTTAACGGATGTTCCACCCCATAGATAAGGCAGTCCCAGCATCGTTTTTGCGCTTGCAATAATATTGTCGGCGGTAGGGGTACGTGTATCCAACCAGTTTTTTAAGGTTAGACTTTCAGATTTCTTGATATATCCTTTTCGGCCATCGGGGTAAGCAATCGTATAAAAGTTGCCTTTCTGTCCCGTTAATTTTAAGATGTCACCATAAACTAAATCCGATACCCGCTGGCTCTTCTCATCGGCTTCGGAATAGGATTTGCCAAATTCATTGGTGTAGATCAGCTTGTCCGCTTGCCTCCAGCTGTCAATTTCAGTTTTATCCATTACAGCTATTGAAGAGCTAGGTACCCATGCGATATACCCGTCGGGTGTTCGTACACGGTATTCACCACTTTTTTTCTGTAATAAATCTACTTGTGTGCCCAGTAAGACCTGACTTGTCAATTCTGCGGCATTATTCGGATCGGTACGCATGTTGGCAACCGAAAGTCTTATTACGCCGTTAGTTTTACCTTCGACACTTGCATCAGGCAATAGTTGGATTTGGATATTAGCGGATATTTCTTTCGCTTTCTGTTCGAGTACGAACTTCGCATCTTTTTCGGTTGTCTCGAGGATATATTGATTTTGTGGAATATCCGCTTTTTGAATAGCCACAATTTTCGTTCTGCGATCTGGTGCAAATTCACGTTTTACGTTTTCTTGCAATTCTTTGATTTTGAAATATGCTGTGGAATCTACCTGCTGTGCATGGCCATGACTTGTGCCAATAAGACTTGCACATGCTAAAATGGCGAATTTTAGTGTGTTTTTCATGCTGATTAGTTTGTTCCTAAAGATAGGATTAATTCACAATATAAATCAATGTTTATTGTCGATTTTTAAGTGATTTGAATATTATGTTGCTAAAAAACGAATCTTTAGGCCTAATTTTAATTAATTTGTCTATTTGCTAAAACCATTTTGTATTATTGCTTATTGATAGCGAAATCAGCTTTTTTTTGGTGATTCTCTGTCTGAAGATAAGTCAGAGAGCGATTGAGGTCCTCTTTGGGACCAATAAGCATGCTAAAAAAAGAAATTGTCAAGTTTTTGGTATTTTCGGGTTGGGGTGATAATAGGGTAAAAAAAGAAGATATTCTTGTCCCCGATTACGTTGGATTGCAAGCATAATTGTGCGGTTTTATCATGCAATTGTTACGATGATCCAATAGGAGGTAGGAGCATCTTAGAATCAATCGTTATGGATGCATTATTCTGCTCATGAGAATCAAAAAGTAGTATATCCATGTTTGGACGGTAGAGGCTACTCAAATGAAACAGGGTATTAAAAGATAAATAATTTACATATGAGTTCTAGACGTAATTTTATTAAGCAAGGTTTTATGGCTGCTACGGCTATAGGTACCTTGAGTGTATTCGATACAAAAGGGTTGACGATTGCATCTAGTGTCGAGGTGAAGAAATATCCTATCGTGATATCGACATGGGATTTTGGGATAGCGGCAAATAAAGCAGCATGGGAGATACTGTCGAAAGGTGGAAAAGCACTTGACGCTGTCGAGCAGGGTGTACGTGTACCCGAAGCGGATTTGAAGAATATGACTGTAGGAAAAGGGGGGTATCCGGATCGTGATGGTCATGTGACCCTAGATGCCTGTATTATGGATGCCGATGGTAATTGTGGCGCTGTGGCTGGTATGGAAAAAATAGGTCATCCGATCTCCGTGGCTCGTCTAGTGATGGAGAAAACGCCACATGTCATGCTTGTTGGTGAAGGTGCATTGCAATTTGCATTGGAAAATGGTTTTCAAGAAGAGAATTTATTGACGCCAGAAGGGGAGAAAGCTTGGAAAGAATGGTTAAAGGAAAAGAAATACAAGCCAGTCGTTAATATCGAAAATAAAACTTTTGCTGCGGAGCGCCTACCAGGCAATCAATACAATCACGATACTATAGGTATGTTAGCCTTGGATGCCAATGGAAATATCTCCGGAGCCTGTACGACCAGCGGAATGGCATTTAAGATGCATGGCCGGGTAGGGGATAGTCCGATTATCGGAGCTGGACTCTATGTGGATAATGAAGTTGGAGGGGCTACTTCGACTGGTGTCGGTGAAGAAGTTATTCGAAATGTTGGTAGTTTTTTGGTGGTTGAGTTAATGCGCCAGGGTTATTCGCCTGAAGATGCCTGCAAGGAAGCCGTGATGCGTATCGTGAAGAAAAAGCCCGCAATTGCCAAAGAGATACAAGTTGGATTTTTGGCGATCAATAAAAAAGGAGAGTATGGAGCTTTTGCATTGCAGGAGGGATTCTCTTACGCCGTTTGCGACAGCAAAAAGCAAGATCTATTGATCAAAGGAAAACATTATTATTAATATTTAGATGTGAGATATTAGATGTGAGTTAGGTGATTGGAGACAAAGGATCAAAGACTGGAAAAAATAGGACAGCAAGTATGTCAAGGGCTTATAAAAGAAAAGTCTAAATACTTACTAATCAATACGCACTACTAAATATAGAATACACGTTTAGGTTTGAGTATTAAATTGAATAATGATTATCTTTGCATGAGCGTTGTGGAAGAAAAAAAATAATATAACGAGCATGCCAAAGGCTTTTAAAATTAAAGTCTAAATTCTCAATACTCATTACTAAATACTATAAAAATATGAAAGCAACATTTGGAGGTGGATGTTTTTGGTGTACGGAAGTGATTTTCCAAAATACTGAAGGAGTGACATCCGTATTGCCTGGATATATGGGAGGTCATATAGACCATCCTACTTATGAGCAGGTCTGTACAGGTACAACAGATCACGTAGAAGTGGTGGAGTTGGAGTATGATGATGAGTTGGTCAATTATGAGGATCTGTTGAAAATTTTCTTTAAGACACATAATCCGACAACATTAAACCGTCAGGGTAATGATGTAGGTACGCAGTATCGTTCTGTGGTCTTCTATCACAATGAAGAACAGGAAATTTTAGCAAAAAACTTTATTGATGAGTTGGAAAACGAGGATGTCTATGAAGATCCAATTGTAACGGCGGTTGAGCCGGCATCAACATTTTGGCTTGCTGAAAATTATCATCATAATTATTTTAATGATCATCCAGAGAACCCGTTCTGTTCGGTGGTCATTGCGCCGAAACTCCAAAAATTTCTAAAAGAATTTAAAGCTTAAAAGCTTTATATCAGGAGCTTTATGTCAGGCGCAGCGAATTGATTGTGGGCTATTTAACTAGAGGGGGAAGAGGATTGAAACAAGGCCTTGGTGACCTTTGAAAACTACCTTCGATCAATAATAATATAAAAGGCTCGAATATGATGTTCGAGCCTTTTCTTATGCGGATTATTTATTGAAAAATGCTGTTAAAACATTTCCATTTGCCCCTTGTCATCAATTTGGATGTCATCAGGATTAGTGATCTCTAATTTGATGTCATCTTCTTTTTTATCCTTAGTGGCATCCGCTGATATTTCATCAGTTGCTGCACTGGACTTGGTCTCTCCGGATTTCGTTTCGCCACCTTCTGAAGCGACTTCTGCTTTCTCCTTTCCTTTTTCACTTAGATCTTCATCAGCTGTGATCAAAGTGACAGATTTTACGGTATGGAAGGACAGGCGGTTGCCTTGTGCTTTTATACCCTTTATGTCAATAATCTCGGTCAACGGTTGTTCCAGTGTTTCTTCCGTTTGTGATTTACCTTTTAGAATATCTAATTTGACTGTAGGTTCAGCCGCATTGCTCATTAGAACTAGTTTTGAACCGGGTTCCTCATTGATAAACGAAATGCGTTTACCAATAGGCTGGTCATCAAATTTAAAACGTTTGACGAAATAGGTGCCGCTCTTACCATCTTGATGTACTACGGTATAAACATGTTCCGGATAGAATTTCTCAATACGGATCATTTTCTCATCAAAGTGGTTGCTCAAATCGAAGTTCGATAACTCGTAGCTACCATCGGAAAGCACAACCAATATTTTATCATCACCATCAAATTCTCCTAAATACTGACCACGTTCATCCGCATTTAAGCGTTTCATAATGGTGTCATACCAAATTTTTCGTCCTGCGAGTGTTGAAATACCTGAGCTTTTGAAGGCGATTTTCTTAACCGGATATTTGGAGACAATATTTCCTTGGGATGCACGACCTTTAATGGCAATTTCAGCGAAATCCATATCGAAATTCAATTTTCGTAATTTCGTGTGCGGTTTGAGCTGTATATTGACAACTTCTGCTTCGCCGTTTGGATTAGCAGTGAAATACAAAACTTTTGATCCTTTAGATCCTTTGGATACGTCGTATTCCTTGTCACGGGTAACGCCAACAACAGAAAAACGTTTGATATAACTTGTACCAGTTTCGCCTTCTTTATAGATGACATTGTATATGGTACGTTCGTCACCTTTTTTGAAGACTGCCACATGAATAATCCCTTTTCCTACAAATACTTTGTCTTGGATTTTGCTGACGACATATTTGCCATCTTCGCGGAATACAATGATATCGTCAATATCCGAGCAATCGCATACGAACTCATCTTTCTTCATTCCTGAACCGATGAAACCTTCTTCACGATTGACATATAGTTTGGCGTTGGCTAGTGCAACTTGCGTTGCCTCAACCTTATCAAAGATGCGTAATTCTGTTTTGCGCTCACGATCTTTGCTGTATTTTTCACGCAGTTTTTCATACCAGGCAATGGCATATTCGGTCAACTGACGTAAATGACGCTTAACTTCTTTGATCTCATTTTCGAGCGTCTTCATCGTTTCGTCTGATTTTTTTACGTCGAAACGCGTAATGCTACTCATTGGTTTATCGATCAATTTCTTATAGTCCTCAGGAAGAATTTCACGATAAAACTGTTCAAAGAATGGCTCAAACAATCGATTTAAAACCTGTACTACAGTGTCAAAGTCACCGGCATTTTCATAATCGGCATGTTTGTACATCCCTTCTTGGATGAATATCTTTAGTAAGCTATTGAAGAAGATTTTTTCCTGTAGATCATTTAAACGGATCTCCAGTTCCCGCTTCAATAGGTCTTTTGTGTTTTTTGTGTTTTCAATCAAGATGTCATTGACACTCATAAAATGAGGTTTTTCATCCTTTATGACACAAGTATTTGGCGAAATAGAAACCTCACAAGCCGTGAATGCATACAGCGCATCGATCGTAACATCAGGAGATATTCCCGGCGCTAAATGCACGATGATTTCAACATTTCCAGCCGTGTTATCTTCGATTTTCTTGATTTTGATTTTACCTTTTTCATTCGCGGTGACAACACTTTCGATAAGTCCACCAGTGGTGGTACCAAAAGGAATCTCGGTAATTGCTAAAGTTTTTTTATCCCGCTCCTCGATTTTAGCGCGCACACGGATCTTTCCGCCACGTTGACCTTCGTTGTAGTTGGACACATCGGCCATACCACCTGTGGGAAAATCTGGAAGAATATTCGGGCGTTCGCCGTTCAGTACCTGAATTGAGCCATCAATGAGTTCAATAAAGTTGTGCGGCATAATCTTGGTCGCTAAACCTACAGCAATACCTTCTGCTCCCTGCGCCAGAAGCAATGGGAATTTAACAGGTAAAGTGACTGGCTCACGGTTACGTCCATCGTAACTCTGTTGCCATTCCGTCGTTTCGGGATTGAAGACAACTTCATTTGCAAATTTAGAAAGTCGTCCCTCAATATAACGTGGTGCCGCCGCCGAATCGCCAGTAATAGGGAAACCCCAGTTACCTTGGCAGTCAATCAATAGATCTTTTTGTCCCAGTTGTACCATGGCATCTCCAATGGAAGCATCTCCATGCGGGTGGTACTTCATGGTATTACCAATAACGTTGGCGGCCTTATTATATCGTCCGTCATCCATTTCCTTTAGGGAATGGAGAATACGACGTTGTACGGGTTTCAAGCCGTCATTTATATGGGGTACAGCTCTATCCAAGATAACATAGGACGCATAATCCAAAAACCAGTTCTCGTACAGTCCAGATAAAGGTATTGTCTGACTTCCGCCCTCTGTTTTTCCTGATCCTAATTCTTCTTGGTTATCTTCCGTTGGGAAGTTTGTTTCGTCACTCATTTACTCAGCAATAGATTAAATTGTACAATACAGAAATGTTCAAAATTTTATTTTATTCGAACGTGTAAAAATACAAAACCATTTTGTTTTATCCCAGTGAAACTATGAAAAGTTAAAAAAATTAGTTTTTAAAGCTAACATAATTAGTTTGATTTAGCCTCTTCGACCAGATCATACCAAAAACAACGAATATCCCAACGGTCGAAATGAAACTCTTCGGTGACCTGAAAACCCACTTTTTCCAATACATGTCTTGATCCTTCGTTTTCGGTATGGGTGATGGCATGGAGCTCGAAATGAGTCAGATGCTCACGATAATACTGCATACAGGCTAATGCCGCTTCAGTAGCATATCCTTTGCCCCAGGATTCAATCCTGAAACGATAGCCGAGGTCCAGGAATCCGATACGTCCATTTTCCAATTCATCAATATATTTAAATCCCGTCCAGCCGATCCATTGATTGCTTGATTTTTCAACGACTCCCAGTCGGCCAATACCATATTTTTCATATTGTTGCTGAATGAGAGCGATCGCTTTTTCCATATCTTCGATGGATTGAACAGGCTCTTTATTGAGAAAGGTATGTACCTCAGGCTGCGAATCCATAGCAAAAAAATAGTCCTTATCCTCCATGCTTATCGGACGGATGATTAAACGTTCGGTTTCTAATGTGGGTAGATATTTTTCCATCTTATTTGTTTTGGGTTTTACAAGGCTTCAAAGCCAGAGTTTATCGATATCTTTTTTTAATATTTTTTCCTTCATTTCTTCTTCGAAATCACCAAACTGTTCTTTTTTGACAGATTTGCTAATCCGGCCTTCTTCAAGGACCAAGATCTCATCACAGGTATCCTTTAATGTCGAAAATATATGCGATGAGATCAGGATGGTTTTGTTCATGGCTTTTAGACGTAGTATAATTTCGGTTAGGATAATACTGCTTTGTAGATCTATTCCGTTAAAAGGTTCATCCAGAATGTAGAAACTGTTGTCTTGAAGCAGGGTTGCTGTCAGCGCCAGTTTCTTTTTCATCCCTGTAGAATAGGAACTTGCATACTCTTTTAATGGTAGCTCGAAGATATTTCTTTCGTCCAGGTTTTTAATACTTTTCCCACGGGCATCTGTAAGGAGGTAGATATATTCTTCACCCGTCAGTTTTGACAAGAAATACGGATCTGATGTCAGATAACCCAGATGGTTCTTAAGTGGCTCTAAGTTCGTATTGATCTGCCCTGAAGCTGTTTCTAGGCCTGCAATACAACGAAATAAGGTTGTTTTTCCAGCACCGTTTTCGCCTACGATACCGTAGACCTTTCCGTCCTCAAAAGTAAAGGTGACCTCATGCAAGACCTGATGCTGGCCAAAGGATTTACTGATATGAAGAAGCTCAATCATAAATAGTTTTTTAGATTTTTGAGGGCTTTAAAGTAATAGAATGGTAATAGTGCCAATATCAGTGGATAGAAGCTGAAACATAATGCCAGTGCAAAGCCCTCCGGGAAATTGATCTCTCGCGGATAAGCGACATATTTTAAGGTAATAGCAAAAGGGAGCAGGAATAGTATTCCACCCAACACAATTAATGCATTAAACCATTCTGCTGAAAAAATAAAAACGTATGTCAGTAGGAGCGGGAAAACAAATAAAAGGCATTGCAGTATTCCACGTCTAAATTTACCCAGGAGAAATCTAGCCGGTGTTTCTCTACTGTTCCAAAGATAAAGTACTGGTTCTGGTAGCTGGTAATAAAATACACAGCTTAGTGTTATACCAACTACGCAAAATAGAACGAGGTTGGGGTTGGTGACATAGAAACCCATTGCTGCCAGCATATACAAAACGAGAATCAGCGGGTAACTCCTTCGGAACCCGATAATAAATTCAAAAGGTTTCTTTGCGAATGGAGTGGGGAGGGATTTGCCAAAAGTTTTAAAGACCAAAAAGGCAAATATAACAGCTAAGGCAATGAGCGCAACACCATATAACCATAGCCCTCGAAATAGAAAAATAGCAAGCGTTGGCAAAATGACGATGTTATTTTCCAGCAGTCTGATCGTGTAAAAATCCTTTTTACTAAAGGTGTTTTTTAGAAAATCGTTCCTGTTTTTTTCGGTCAGGAGAAAGAGTAATTGGAAGTTGCTCAGCAGTAGGGCATAGCTCCCAAAAACAGGGTACTGTAGCAGAAGGTAATAGACCAGATAACCGGCTCCCAGTAACAAAAGTGGCGCAACCACTATTGGAAGACCAGTCGCCTTAAAATGGCGTGTCAACAATTTATATTGAAGCTTTAAATAATTGTTTATCATTTGCTATCTGTTTATAAATAGTCATGATGCTATCGTCTGTTAATTATAATAGCTATAGATCAGATGATTTGTATTTGTGCTACTCATTGTAAACTTTTTCTCGATTTATAAAAATCAATCTCCTGTCTTTTTTATATCTAAAACTAAGATTTTCTTTGCCAATTTAGCATATAGAGTAAAGCGATCACTAGTACGACGGCATTTGCATACATAATTTGCGGAATGCGAAGAATAACATCGGCATAATATAATCCAGCGAGGAGCGCTCCAAGGCCAATTCCCGCTTCGAGTGAAATATACATGGTTGCGACCGCTTTGCCGCGATGTTCAGGGATACTTAGATCAATAGTCCAGGCGTTAACTGCGGGAGATAATATACCGGTGCCAATACCGTAGATGCTCGCTCCAATCATCATACCGATAAAGCTATCCCCAAAACCAATCACCACCAAAGCAATGGCAATAATCACTATGCCTGTAATAATAACTTTTGGCCTTCCATAGCGATCGGATACCTTTCCCGAAACAAAGCGTATCATGACGGATGCGATCGTAAATGCCAGGAAAAAAAGACCTTTATTTTTAAGGCCTAGGTGTTCACTCCAATCTGGTATAAGGGTCAGGATTACACCGTATGCCGTATAGGATAGAAATGTAACTATTCCAGCAGGAAGTGCACGCCATTCAATGATATCCTTTCGGTCTATTTTCAGCATGGAAAGGTTGAATTTTTCCTTTTTGACCAAAGTTTCCTTCATATTGATGACGATGAGGATTGATAATAAAGCCATGAAGGAAGAGGAGTAAAACATGACATTAATCCCAAAAGCGTCAAAAATAGCGCTTCCTATTGCTGGGCCTACTGCGGTGCCGACACTGAATGCAAGCCCATGCATTCCCAAGGCTTCGCCCCATCTTTTTTGGGGAACAAGATCCGCAACATAAGCTGAGGTAGATGTAGGTTTAAAACCGGTCGAGAATCCATGTATCAACCGAAGAAACAGAAAGCCCGCGACGGAAGTTAAGATCGGATAAAGAAAACCACAGATAAAACAGACGATGGATCCGATGGCCATGACGGGTACACGGCCCCAGCGATCGGTCAGCTTACCGCTGAAAGGTCTTGAAATCCCGGCAGTCAATGTAAATAATGCGATGATCAGCCCCTTGTATTCAGCCCCACCCAAACTACTCAGGTAATTAGGGAGCTCTGGAATAATCATGTTGAAACTCGAGGAGAATAGGAGTGAGCTCAGGCAGAGTAAAATAAATTGAAGCGTATAGATGGATTTCTGTTCAGATGGCATTTTAAAACAATTGTCGTGCATGAATATTTCTTCAAGTATGCGATACCGTGGAAGATACCTGTACTTTTTGAAGAGTAGGTCAAATGTACAGCTTTTGAAACGATTAAACTTTTTCTTTTGTTCAAAATTTTTAAAATCCTTTCAATGGTAACATGAAAATAATCATCCGGAAATCCACTTGACACAAATTTGTATATTTGATCTTCGCCAGCGATAGAAAACTCTTTTATTGACTGAACATTAAGAAACCTCCAATTGGTCGTATGTCAAATGAAAAAAGAAATCCAGGGGTCTATTTTGAGATTCCTGTACTAAATATGGAGCGGGCAGTTCATTTTTACAGTGAGTTGTTTGCCTTTACCTTTGATCAGGAAGAATTTGATGGAATTCAGATGGCTTATTTCTCTTTTGAGGAAAAGCTGTCGGGGATTAACGGTGCGCTGGCAAAAGGGGAAATCTATCAACCTACGCATCAGGGGGTACTGCTTTATTTGCATACTGAAAATATGGAAGAGACCTTAAAAAAGGCAGAAAAAGCTGGCGCAAGGATATTATATCCTGCGACCTTTCATAAAGAGCTGGGCTTTGCAGTCGCTGAAATAGAGGATTCTGAAGGAAATCGGATCGGACTTCATCAACGGTTGTAGGGCGCTTTTGGAAATAAATTTGCTAAACCAGCTGCTGCCGGGCTATCTCACTGCAAAATATCGTTGTTGCTACCGCAACATTCAGGGATTCCGCTTGGCCGATACGGGGTATGGTCACTGCTTGATCTATTAATGTTATAATTTCTTCACTAATACCATTGCCTTCATTTCCCATGACGATCAATCCTTCTGTACTCCATTCGGTCTGGTAAATGGATTGCCCATTGAGCAGTGCGCCATAAACCGGTAGATCTGTTGAAGAGATAAGTTCATGCAGATCTACATAATGAACCTGTATTCTTGCCAATGAGCCCATTGTGGCCTGCACGACTTTTGGATTATAAGCATCTACTGTGCCAATGGAGCAAATGATATGTTTGATCCCAAACCATTCCGCTGTGCGAATGATAGTTCCCAAATTACCGGGATCTTGTACATCATCCAATACGATATTGTAGCAATTTCTTAGATCACTTACTTCGATCTGTTGTTGTTTCGGAAGTTTCACCAGGGCAAGAACACCCTGAGGAGATTTTAGGGTACTAATCTTTTGGAATTCAGCCTCCGTCAGTTCATGGGATTTTATATTATGCGAGATTTTACCCACTTTTGTGTTTGCGTCGTCTGTATAGAAAATGGATTCAACCTGGTAGCTCGATGAGATAAATTCCTTGACGGACTTTATGCCCTCAACGATGAATAAGCCATGTTGTTTTCTATACTTTTTGTTTTGTAGAGACGTTATTAGACTGATTTGCGCTTTTGACAACATTTTTATTGATGATTAAGTACCCTCGTTTTATCGGATTTGCAAGTATAATGCTTTTGACGCTATTTTTTGCATCTTGCCGATCTTCAAAATATATAGGCGACGACCAAGCCCTGGTTACAAAAATACAGATTTCCGGCGTTTCACCAGCATTGAAAGAGTCTTCCGAAACCTATATATCCAATCAGATAAAACCTAATTCTAGGGTCAATCTATTTATTTACAACACCTTCAATACGACAAAAGGACGCTATAAGACCAAGAAAATTCGAAATGTAGGCGAACCTCCTCATTTGCTTGACTCAGCAATGGTTGACCTTTCCGCTAATCAGATCAGACGTTTTTTGTTTACTAAGGGATATTTTAATGCCAAAGTCAGTCCTGAGATTACAGTTAACAAAAAAAGAGCGCATATCAATTTTAACGTCGATGAAGGAAATGCATATCAAATTAGGAACATAGAACGTAAATTTGAAGATGGGGATGCCAAATGGTTATTTGATCGGGATATCCTACCAAAAACTAAAGTCAAGCCCAATACACAATATGATGCCGCCAAATTGCTGGAGGAACGGGAAAAGTTATATATTGTTATGCGCAACAATGGGTATTATGACTACTTGAGGCAATATATGCGTGTCGGTATTGACTCTACATTGAGTGGAAACTTGATCGATTTAAAAATAAATGTAGAAAATCCCAGTGATTCAACGATACATAAAAAGTATCAAATTGATAGTGTATATATGACTATTAGGAATTATGGGGCAATGTCAAAGAAACCAGCTCGCCGTATAACTGATTCTGCAAAACGACTTCTTTTTGTGGATGAAACAAATAGCTTTCGTTGGAAACCATTGGAAAGGTATATGTATCTACGATCGGGGAATTATTATTCGTTGGCCGAGGAAAATAAGTCTTATGATCGGCTTTATGAGATGAACGGTTTTCGGTCTGTGAAAGTGCAGTTTGTGAAAAAAGATTCCAATAAACTCGATGTTCATTATGATTTCGTCCCGCGACCACGAATGGGTAACCAGATCGAAGGAGAGTATACTTTTAGCTCGGGGATGAGTGGTTTTAATATCGGAAATACGTTTTCACAGCGTAATATTTTTGGTGGCTCTGAGCAATTGGAGGTGAAGTTGCGGTATGGTGTGCTATTTGATCCTCGTTTGGCAGGGGGGCTTTCGAGTAAGATATTCAATAATGATTTTCAGGCGGGTGTCAATTTAGTAATTCCACGACTCATGGTACCTTTCCATATTAATCCAGGTGGGAAATTTGGTTTACCAAAAACAACATATTCGATGACTCTTCAGTTGTTTGATCAGGATCGTACTTATTCCAACCGCTATTTTATTACTTCACTGAATTACTCCTGGTATGAAACAGAGAACAAATATCATAGCTTTACCCCGATAGTATTGGAATATCGTGATGGGAGGTTAGATTCAAATTTTCGAAAGAATCTCGAACAGGAAGGGTATCAATTGTATGTACGTAGCAATGACCGTCAATATTTCGGATTGGGAACGCAATATACCTTTATTCTGAACGGGAAAAAGCTGACGAGCAAGGAAGATTTTCAATATTTCCGTGGAACAGTGGACGTCAGTGGTAATGTGTTGGATCTGATAAGTAGTATTGCTAAACTATCGGCAAATGCCGATGGTGAGAAAAAAATCTTTGGAGTACCGTTCTTGCAATATGCGAAAACCGAATTTGATTATCGTTTGTACCGTAACTTTGGCGGAAATAGACAATTTGTTTTCCGTTTTAATCCGGGGATAGCAATTCCGTATGGTAACAATTCGAAGTTACTGATATTTGAAAAGAGTTTTTATAGTGGAGGGATGAATGGTATACGGGCTTGGCAAGCACGAACCCTGGGCCCTGGCGCATACAATAGGCAAAATTTGAGCGAAGATCTTCGTCTGAATCTAAGGAATTTAGATCAGTTGGGAGAGATTAAATTGGAGGCTAATGCTGAGTATAGATTTCGCATCTTAAATAATTTTTTGGGGGCCAAGATGAACGGAGCAACGTTCGTTGATATGGGGAATGTCTGGCGGCTAAAAAAAGATGACGATTTAAATCCTGGCGGCGAATTTAAATTCAACAAGTTTTTGGGACAGGTAGCCATTGGTACCGGTTTTGGACTACGCTTTGATTCAGATTACTTTGTGATCCGTTTGGATGCAGGATTAAAGGTAAAAGACCCACAGTTTTCAGGAAGCAATCAATGGGTCATCAAGAATTTCTTCGATTCAAAAGAATTTAAGGAGCAATATTATCAGACCCATAAACCGGACCGTTATAATTTTATACAGTACAATTTTGGGATAGGTATGCCGTTCTAGGGAACACTATTTTTTATAAAAAGCTCACTAACCTAGTTTACGACTTTGATGTCCTGATATTGAATGCTAGCCCTAACCTAAGAGATTCTTTAGGCTGGAGAAAATTGACTCAAAGATCTTGCTTAAATCTAATCCTTGTGAGTGATTGAATATAAAGAAAACGATTGCCAGTGCAATGGCTGTCATGATTACTTTTTTAAACATGTAGGCGATACCTAATACAATAGCAGGGATGATCAAAAACATCAATCCACTGATGGCAAAAGGAGAAAGGCCATTATCAGTCTTATAGATGTAAAACAGGCGACCTTTAGATTTCTCTTGGTTTTTGTGATTAAAAAATACAAAGGTAGACGATTCGATTTTTTGATTTGGAACAGCTACACCATCGTGAAATTGGAGCGCCTGAGAGAAACCGTTAATGGTAAACATGTAGTTTCCATTGATAGTCTCATTGGTATTGCCTATTGAATCCAAAGCGACGACCGCCAGTTTTCCGTTTTTCGAAAGATTCTCTTTTATTACAAAGTCTTGGATATTCTGCTCCTGAGCACTTGCCCAGAAAGGTATCAGTAATAGAAAAAATAGAACCTTTTTCATCTTATTTATATGCTTTTAAATTTTAACTCACCTGTAACAACAGGTCTGACTTATTCCCTTATATCCAGATCTACTAAGGAGATAAGTTAATACTGGATGTGTTAAAGCAAGTCCAGTCAAAATGAGAATGCAATTTTAGGAATTTTAATCTTCTTTTCGAAATCTTAAATTATTTGAGGACTGATTCTAATCGAAAACTTCCTTTTTTGTTCTCAAATCTTATGGCTAATTTTTTCCTTTCAGCGAAGCTCGGATTCTCCAGCTTATCTTTTAGTCTATTGGTATTAAGTTTCTTCGAGAGATTGCTCCTTTTCATTCTGTCCCCAAATCAAGATGTCAGCAATATTATCTACCTTAAATTCTGCCGCTAGATTGTCCAATTTTTCGGAGAAAGAATGCAGTTGACTTAGCAAGGTGATGAGGGCATTTTTTGTGGTTTGATAATCAAGTTCGATTTTATTTTTTGAAAAATATGGAAAGAAAGGTTCGTCTTTATCGTCGCAGAAAATGGTAATCCTTTCTTGATTTTTGGTGATTAGGGGTGAAGGGTGGCACTCCAATAGGGAAAAATCTTCGAAATTTTCATTTAGTATTTTTTTCCATTGTTGGATTTCTTCTAAGAGGCCACAGCATTGAGGATACAATTCGACCTGTCCATTAATAGAAATTGCGTACCCGCCAAATAGTGAGCAAGAGTCTTTTATGGGCATGTCTCCAATATGTAATTTGATTATAGTTCTTAGATCCTCGACCTTAATGTCAAAAAGTCTATATTGGTAAATTCCTGTTGCGATTGGACGGGGGATATCAATATAGTTTTTCTTTAATTCATTTTCTTGATATAGATCCCATTCTTTCGTATTTGTAAAGGAGGTTCCCCTAGGCACTATATTGCTTTGGGCTCCCTTTAAGGTAGGAAGTTCAATTAGTGGTATAAAATCTATTTTGTCCATTAACTTCATTTATGGTGAATCTCATATATCCAGTTTTTGGGAGGACTTGCCATCAAAAAGTACAATGTAAGAGAATACATTGTACTTGACAAATTTCTAGTTTAAAAAACAGAAGCAAAAAGCAACAATAGTGGGGGCTAGTCATTGCCGGATTCGAACCGGATAATCTTGTTGATTTTACAACTTCATTATTCCTCCCCTTAACGGTGACGAAGTAACTATCGTTTACGGCATTCTGTTTAGAATCAGAAAGACAACTGACGAAAAGAGTTTTTTCCGACGTTTTCGATATCGTCTATCTAGAACTGATCGGAAGCAGGATTTGAACCTGCCATTGGACCGAAGTAACTCTTTTCTACGGCACTTATCCAATTTTATCATAAAGCAAGGTAACTAACGAAAAGAGACTGTTTTTCCTGCTCTAACCAACTGAGCTATTCTATATATCTATAGAGACAGGACTCGAACCTGTGACACGGGCAACCCAAATGCGAAGTAACTCTCTTCTACGACACTTGCTTATTTTATACTGCGGGATGATCTTATATTTCAACTTGATGGATATGTTCGACAGCGGATAGGGCATTGTCCATGCCAGAAAGTATATCAAACACTTTATCCGACCAGCCCGCTAACAGGTAAACATCATTTTGCTTCACATCTATGGGCTGTTTTCCATATCCCCCCAGATCGAATAGATAGAGTTTCGCCTTTGGAGCTAAACTTTTGTAATTATTCCATGACTTCTCCAAAGAATTACCATTATAATTACTATCCCATAATTGACAGTCAGTAAATATCATGACCTTATCCACGATCTTCTTTCTACGGATTAGATCGTCCACGACCAGGTATCCATTTGTTGAATAGCCCACTTCACCTTCTCGTTTGTAATATTCCATTACATTCGTCAGCACCTGATGTTTAGGCATATTGATTATCTTGTATGTATCACCGAATATCCCTGTTGTTACATTTTTACACTGTGATTGCAATAGCATTGCTAACATTAGGCCTACATCATACAGTAAAACCGTGCTTTTTGCCGAAATAGGCTTTTGCATAGATCCTGAAACATCACAGGCAATCACAACCGAAGTCTCAAAACCGAAGCCTTTTATATTTCTGGCACTACATAATGTGGCATCTTCCAATGCTGTTAATACAGTTGACGTTAAACCCGATTTTAGCACTTTCAACTCTCTATAAGCTGAAAGAAACCTGAACGGAAGTTGTCTAGAGTTGAGTACTGCTTGCTCATTCGATAGATAATTGCAGACTATCAAGACATGTTGTGCTGATATGTTAGCCTCCAGTATATTACGAAGATTTCTGAGCAAAGCCATATAACCCATTTTTTTACTTTCGATCAACTCTTCCCATTTTCTGGTGAAAGCATCAGATTTGGCCAGGGCGTTATCAAAATTTTCCTGACCCAATTTAGAAAGTTCCGTTTCCCAAGTATAAGCGGTCGAAAGATTATCCGCTGCGATCCTGTCAAAAATAACCTGCTGTTGATCGTTCTTAGGACTAGGGTGTACAAGAAAAAGCGCATCTTTTAACTTAATTTCAGCTTCTCTGTTATATTTTGCAAACTGGTATTCATCAAATCTGTTAAAAGAGGCTCCAAGACCTTTTTGGATTTGCTTAGAAAGCCTACTTAACTTCTTCGCTCCATTTCTGTTATTTGCAATCTGGTAATAGGCCAGAAGTTCAGTTATCTCGTCAGCACGCAATACTACCCGGCTCACTGCCTTACTAACGATCGACTCGCCAGAGGCTTTCTTCGCCAATTCGACAGCTAGTACTATCGGAATGGACCTTAAGTTCATCACTGTACGTGCATAGATGGCAAGTTTGGCGACAAATGTCGATTCGCATGTCATGACCAGTTCCTTGATTCGATTTAATCTACTGTTGCCGGTTTCATAAAATGAGTCATTCAATGCAGTTGTGACTACCGTAGTATACAATTCCAGTTCTGGCGTCATGAGATAAGCCTTTGCTTTTTCATGATTCGTGACCAGCTGTTTTTTAGTGTTGAGGAAGTTGAATTTCATAATCATTGCATTATCGTTAAACATTTGTGCCAGACTATTCTGAACTGACATTACAAAATTGCAAGCTGACCTACGCGTTATATTTGCGCAATAAGAGGTTAATGTGTGATTAATATTTATTTATCTGATTATTAGATTGTTATTTTTTTTATTTCGAAAAAAAAATGGCTTTGGATAAATTAATGCGCAGATTTATTGCGTAGTATTGCTTCAATCTGTTTTATCTCCCTCGCGTCAAGGGTAAGCTACGTTATAAAAAAACGTAGAAGGGCTTGGTTTGAGCGAGCGGCATTTCAGAAGTTTCCGGATTATAGATTATTCGTTGATCAGCTCAAAGTAATAAGCTTGCGCTTCTGCTCCCTGAAGCGTTACCAATTCGCTGGCAAGATATTCCATCTGTAATATAATTCTTTAAATGCAATCAGCATAGTGGTTTAAAATCGAGTTTTTATGGGATCAAGATCAATGGACTAATTACTTTTCTTCTGGAAGAATATCAATTGATTCTGTCCAAAGTTCGAGTCTTTTAAATGAGGAGAAGATTATAAAGGACTGAAGAACAATGGAGTCATCATTTGTTTTATATATTTTTTAATTGCTTGTATGTTGTATTTAGACGGGATTTTTATTAATTTTAGAGATAACCATATAAAACTATTTGTTGATGAAAAGAATAGTATTCGTATTTCTTTTGCTAAATTCTGTCTGTTTTGGTCAAAAGACTTTTAGTTATAAGATAACCGAGGAATCCATTTCAAAAGGGAAGCTTATACAGTCCAAATCAACCTATTTTACATTGTCTAAGAACAAATCAGAGTCAAAAAAAGATTTCCCGTCAGAAATAAGGATTAAAGCTATAGAATATGAGGATTCCCGTAATCCATTTTTCTTTTCCAGTTTTTATCCTGACAGTAACCAAAATGTTTTATCTTCCAGCATACTGGTTGATATTTTGATGAACTTACAACAGCCTATTCGATTCAATTTACAACATCAAGAGACCGCTGTCGACACTTCTTCACTTAGAAAAGAGATCCTGTCAAAGGCCAGGAACTGGCAATTATCAGATGACGCCGCAGAAATGGTAAGGAACAATGTTACGGTAGGAGCAGGGTTTCTTTGTAACAAGCTAAATTACCAGTACCTAGGCAATGATCTCATAAAGAGACTCCAATCCGGGCCTATACTCGTCAAAAGCGAACGTTATCAATTAATTAAAGACGATAAGAAAAATTTGTATCTAACTTTTAGGGATACATCAGGTCTTTCGGATGGAGAGCTTGTCGTTGATAAGAAGACACTTCAGCCTATTATGCTTTCACGAAGAAGTGAGCATATCCAAGATGATCGTTCATTTATCACGACCACTATTATGCAACTTTTGGATACGAATGTATCCAGTACTTACGATCAAGCCTATGCGGAGATGTTGCTGTCAGGCAGTTTTGTTAGTAAGGCACTTTATACAGACGAAACAATTGATAGTGTGAAGGTCATGAAATACATCACTAAAAATGAGGCTATTTTTACAAATGATAGGACATTCGTACAGCGAAAGTTAGATCTACTTCAGCGGATTAAAAACTATAAATTATATGATCTGAGTTTGAACGATGTGCCAATCAACTTGCTTTCGGGTACACATCATCTTTCAAACTTTCTCTACAATGGTGCTATATCAAGGGATAAATTTATAACCGTAATACCGTTATTAGACAACGAAAAACGATATAATTGGATTCAGAATGTTTTATATCAACAGCTGGGGCGTCCAGCTGCCACAGGAGTATTGTCTTCTGATGAACAAGCCGATTTATTAATAAATCATTTTTTCGAAATTGAGAAGCAATATACCTATCCGATGATTTTGGGGCAACGGATTATACAACAGGCAGATAATCTGTCACAAGCTAAAAAATTGCTTGAAGAGTTAATGAACCTTAACGATGTGTATTGGAACAATGGAAACGTTGGGAGATATGCGCTACTGGCCTATCAGCGTTTGGTTTCTGTAGATCCGGACTATACCCAACAATTGCTAAAGGATATTATTTCAAGATTAACAGTGCTTTATAATGCCGATAAGACCGAGCATCGAAATATAACCCGCGCACATCTTGCTACAGCGAACTATTTGGCCTACCAAATGACCAGTAAAAGCAATAAGGAAGACGCCTTGAACTATTTGGAGAAAGCGGCTCTGTACTCACCAAAAAATCAGGCGGAGACTGCGTACAACTCATCTTACGATATTATATTTTTAAAATCTAAGAAAAGCTATTCAGAAGATTATCTTACAGAATTGGCCGCGAGCGGTAAGAAAGATGTCGCTTTACAAAAATATATCGATGAGTTTTTGACCGTGCAGGGAACAAGCTATAAGGGGTTACGTGATTTTTACCAGCATTATTATCCAGAACAGAAATTCAGTGAGTTTTTCATTCAGAAGGTCATTCCACAATTACCCGATGCACCAGATTTTGCTTTGGGGAATCTGGAGAACAGCAAAATTGCAAAGGCTGACCTGAAAGGTAAATGGACATTGGTTGACTTTTGGGGAACTTGGTGCGGCCCCTGTGTCGCAGAGATGCCTAAACTCAATAGTTTTTATGAGCACTTGAAGACTGATAAATCAAGAGGAGACAAGATTGGTTTTATGAGTATTGCATGTAATGATGCTGTAGACAAAGTGAAAAACTTTCTTGCTAAGAACAATTACATTATACCAGTGCTGATGTCAGACGGTCGGGTGGAAAAAAGCTTTCAAGTCAGGGGTTATCCAAGCAAATACATTTTAACACCGGGAGGGAAGCTGATCACTATGCCATTCGGTTTTGACTGGCAGCCGCTGTTAGAAGAAGTCGCCACTTTCTGATGTACATCAGTACGATGAAAAAGTAGTCATTATTATTTAACTATACTTTCGGGTAGTATTGAATTTTGTAGATAACTAATATCTGGAGTGGTCCAAAATTTTAGATTTATTGTTTGCATCGTTCCGTTGTCGTGCCAGTTCCCATCTGAATCTTTGATCTGAAGTGTCCATTTATAGGCTATACCATTTTTGGAAAACTCTTGAATTCTGACCAATCCTACTAAAGCAAAAATCAGCTGACTGAGCATTTCATCGATTTCTTCTTCGGTATTTTCATAATGCCGATGAAATGAGCCAAAATGAAGCGTATTTTCCCTTACATCTGTTTGTAGTATAATGTCAAAGCCATATTCGTCATTACGATAAATTTAAGTTCGTCGTTCTTTCCCTTTTGGAATTTTACTGAAGGATATTTTGTGAGTTCCGCAACAACGATGTCAATTATATTGTGGTCTGTCATTTATTTATTTGAATAGATTCATTGTTCAAGAATGTTATTTATCGCGGATTTTCTTTCTAAAATCATGATATAAGTCCCAGTTTTTGTCTGTTGCTATAGCAAAATCAAATTCTCTTAATTTTTTTGAATTCTTTATATTATTGAGGACGGTTGTAGTACCTGTTTTGTCATTTGTTACAATATAAAAATTTCTGATTCCTTTGTGTGTATCTCTGAAAACATAATAACACTGGATATTACTTTCTTTCAGGTAATTTTCAATAGTGTGTTCAAATTGATCTAACTCATTCAGTTCTTCATTTGTTGGTAGCATTGTCGCTGTGTCTTTGCTGACACAAGCTGTTGTTATTTTTGCAAAGTAGCAAAATTCGGGCTTATGAAGAAATCAATCAAATGCAGTATTACCAACCAATAAGTAAGGGAAATTGTCGTTTGGGTAATCGGTAGTCTTAAATTCTTCCGGTACTACGTATGTATCTCGTGGTATTGGCTGGCCTTTGTTTATATTTCCAACATCAAAGCCATCATAAGTGACTTCATATTTTTTCGCTACATTATAGAGTACTTTGTCAAGTTCAAATAAACTCTTCGGATTGTGGATTTCTTTTCTTTCTAGATGCAACCAATAGCTTTTGTCGTCGGCCTGAAAAATTTCAACAAGTTCAAAATTCTGATTTTTGAGCTCTTTGGTGATCTGATAAAAATGATCTTTTTTATCTGCAGTGAAAAAATATCCCCAAAGCAATGTTCTATCTGTATAAACTCCATTAGCTTCCATCTTGGAAAACATTTCTTCGATCTCTTCTAACGGTATTTTGTAGGATTGAGATTGCGAGTTATTGCAAGCGAAAAAAACGAATACACACGTCCAGATAAATAAATTTTTCATTTTCCAGTTTGGATATTGTAGGTATTGTCAGAAGTTAAATACTATTGAATTCAAGTTAAGACATAAATATACAAAATCAACTTATTAACAATAAGAATCTAATCATTTACCAATCCATAATTTCATTGGTAAATGATTCCGTATCTATCTCATGGTTGAAAAAGCCATATCTCGACACCAGCCCGCTCGTAATAATCTCTCTGATTTTTATTATATGGGACCCTTCTGATAAATGTTTTAGTAATTTATGTGCCAATGCATTAAATTCATCCAATGGTGCGCCAGGGATTAAATTCCAGGACTTAATGATCTTCCTGATAATTCTTAGTTGACCGTTATATTGGTTTTGTAGAAATTTTCTGTCCATATCTGAATGCCAAAATCAGTATACTAAAAGGTCGTGGGGAAAAAAATTATTTCTTCATTAGCTCTTCAACTAACTGAAGTTTTACAGTTTCCAAAATTCCTTTCGGGTCGTCAACGACTATTTTTCCAAAAATATCCTTTTTAATTGAAGCATTGTTACCATGATTGTCACTTGCCTCGTAATTTCCAAATATATCTTTTCTTACAGAAATACGATTTCCTCTATTATCATCAATTGCCTTGTTCCCTAGGACATCTGTCGTTACCGATGTACGTTTACCATTGCTACTTTGTATACTAAGGTTACCAAGCACATCCTTTGATACAAAGGTACGGTTTCCTTTATTGTCAGAGATTTCCAGATCGCCTAGAACATTTTTGGATATTGTACTGCTGTTTCCATTGTTGTCACGTATTTCTAAACCACCGAAAATATTTTTGGATATAGTCGTTACATTGCCTTTATTGTCATACATCTCTAAGTTGCCATGTATGTTTTTAACGATTGTAGAAGGACTTCTGTCCAGATTAGGAACATCGAAATCACCATTGTTGTTTTTCCGGACTGTGGTCTCATTTCCATCCTCATCTTTTACTATAATATTTCCCAAAAAATCCTCTTTTATTGTTGTTTTTGCACCATATTTATCTTTTGCTGTATAATCACCGCCGTAGCTTTTGCTATATTTTACGCTTTTACGCCATTTATCAGAAACGGTAACTTCTCCCCAGGGATCTACTTCAATCTGAATAGAGCTTTTATCTAAACCTTCTAAGATTGCCAGCTTGGTAATGTAATTTTTTACATTACTCGATAGTGTGTCTGATCCTTGTCTAATACGGTTTTTATCTGATGAAAATTCACCTTTTACGGTAATGCTGGAAAGCAACAGGGCAAAACTAAATAGGAAATATATACGTATCATATGACTGTGATTTGATGTTTAATATACGCTTTTTTGATAAGAAGATAAAGCGAATGATGTTAACTCATTTAATCCTGGTAGATAAAATCTCAGGCTCTTTCAAAAGTGTATTTTCCCGTCTGTAAAAGGGGATTATTATCTCATAAGTGAAAAATAAGGGCTGTTTTTGTGTTTAAATTTCCTATATTTAAGCATCAGAGAAAAGAATTTATAATACGTTAAGAAAAAATGTTTAAGCATTTAAAATACATAGACGGGACATCAGATAAATTTTGGGAAATACAAACAGCTGGTGCGACACATACGGTTACCTATGGTCGAAATGGAACGGCGGGACAAAGTAAAAGTAAAACCTTCGATTCGGAGGAAGCCTGTCTAAAGGATGCCGAAAAACTAATTGCGGAGAAGACTAAAAAAGGCTATTCTGAAGATGGTACAGTAGATGCTGATAGCAAGGAAAAAGGATCAGCTGTTCGACCGCCAACGGCTGCCAGCCAGCGAAAAGAAGAGGCGATAGCAGCACTGAAGTTGCTTATCAAAGAGGCGAGGATGGCAGATATCATCCCTTTTCTGGAGGAATATTCCAGTGGCAACCTTGAAATTTTAAAAAAAGAAATTCGTGCAGCCAAGCGATATTGGGTTGATTACAGTGATCTCTCCAAAGACCCTGAATTTAAAAATAAGGCACAGTACAACTGGGGGACACGAGGCACGAAGGAGCAACAGCGTACAGTAAAATTACTAGCGCTCGCCACATTTTCGGGCTCGGATGCCGGTAATTGGGATATTTTTTATGAAATTTTGAACCAGGCCCGGAGTAAGGAGGTGATACAGATCCTTGCCTATGCCAAGCCCAAATGGCTGGGCGTATATTTATTACAGTTAGTTCGTAAAAATGAGTGGCAGCAGATTAAATACGACAATCTCCGTTTTTTGGAGCAAATGGGCCATGTTGATTTTGAACCAGAGCTTTATGCAAGTTCAATTTCTAGTTTTAATAATTATGAATCAAAAAGTTTTTTTGAGCTTCTGACGACAGATGAATTGACGGTCCAACGGGATATCCCTTTGGTATTTGCTTATGAAACGGGCATTCACAGTACATATTGGAATTATAATTATCAGAATACGGTCAATGAACTGTTATGGGATAAGGTGTTTGATACCTTGTTGGAAAACGGAAAAATTGATCCGGAACTCATCATCACTGGAGCGCTTGAAGCTCAAACCAAAAATTGGAATAATAATCTAAAAAGCTATTTCAGAAAGCTTATTGAACGGATGAAGCTTTCCGAGAATACAGTGATTGAACATCAGCAACAGTTTTTTCCCTTATTGCATGCTGAACATAGCGCTGTGATCAATTTTGTGGTCGATTATCTAAAACCATTCTTCTCGCATCGTGATTTCCAGTTACGGGAATTTTTAGATTGGGCCGAACCGATCTTTATGCGGACTGATATTAAGACAAGTCTTAAAACTCTTTTGATTCAATTTGATAAGCTATTGAAACAAAAACCGGAATGGCGGGAGCGATTTGTTTCGCTAGCGTCGGATATCTTTATGATCTCGGATTTGCAGTTACAGGAAAGGGCGGCGAAGTTCATCTTAAAAAATCAGACGGAGCCTTCAGAAGAACTATCCGGTAAGCTTCAGTTATATAAAGCCCAAATGATGGGTACAGTGGCTGTTGACCTGAAGTATCTTTTACAAGAAGATGGATATTCTGAAGATGAAATCCTAGCAGAACTGAATGGTCAATCTTTAGCGCAATATAGTTATCAGCCAACAGAAGTTCGTTGCCTGAACGAAGCTTATGAATACCCACAGACCTGGAACGAATTATTTTTCAAGGTGGGGGAGGTAATCGGTGGTTCTGACCCCATTCAGGTGGAGATCTTAATGAATGCATGGGTGCAACAAACGGCTGTTTTTCCAGAAGACTATCAGATACAGCTGGAACCTTATATTAAACAACTGACAGGAGCCTATCGTGAATCTTCCTGGTACAATCATTTCTCAGGGACCTTCATTAATATGTATTATAAACCCAATGTCGTATATAAAGATAAGGATCGGTATCATAATTATTCTAAATGGGTAAGTCTGATGGGAAGCCAACTGGAGCTGTTGCAACACTATCGCATAAATGGCATTCGTCTGCCTTTATTGAGTTTGCCGACACATAAGCCATTTTGGGTTGCACCGAGCGTTCTCGTTGAGCGTATTTTGGCTTATCAGGAAGCAGGAGTGAAGATCAATTTATTGGATTTGTCCATAGCCCTGAGCCGTACTGTCCGTGAAGATTTAGAAGGAATTGAAGCCCTGATAAAACAAATAAAGGAACAGAAGGTACAGGATGTGATCAGCTATGCCCTGGGGCTGGAACCGATGAAGGTTCAGCAGCAATCTTGGCTTAAAAATTTATTGTCTTCCAAAGATTCCGATCCGGTCAATTGGATTGGTGTATGGGCTACAGTGGCGCGCACGCATCATCGGGATACCCATTTTGAAGAATTTGCTAAGGAGCCTTTAGCGGATATTCCTTTTGCGGCACAGCCATTCCGTCCGGCATTGAAAATAGAACCAACCTATTATAACGGTTATAACTATACAACTAGAAAATCGGAACAGGTGTATAACGGTGATAAGCTGACCTATCATTTCCCGTCTTACAAACAGGGAGCTGAGGCCTTTTTGTATCACAAAGATATTTTCAACCGTGGGAACGATACTTTACTGTCTTATTATTTGTACAGGGCGGATGTCCCCTATATGCATAGTTTGATGCCGCAGAATACGGAAAGTCTTTCCATGTTTTTAACGATGGGGCTGAATAGTAAAAGTGATATTGGGGGAAAATCTTCTGCTGCTTACCTACAGGAGATGCTGTACGACTTTTTCCGTTTTGATCAGCAGTCCAATCTATACCTGGCAACTTCACTCTTCAATAAAGAGAAAGAGGTGCGTGCGATGGCTGTTGAAGTCATTCTGGCTGCAGTTAATGAAAATAGATTAGACACTACTGTATTAGGTGAACAATTGGGAATGCTGCTGAGCAATGGTTATGGCCCGATCGGTCGTTGTGTTGAAGTGCTGGAACAATGCCGCGATATATCTTCGAAGCATAACAATGCCTTATTGCAGCTATTGGATGTGGCTTTTGCGCATTATAACATTGCTGAAAAAATGCCGACCAATTTTAAGAAAATCATCGAATATTATTACGATTTGATGAACAAGGAGCAATATCATTTTCCAGATAATCTTCAGCAGATTTTTGGGAAACTGGAAATATATAAGAGTTTACAACCTATTTTGAAAAAAATAAGAAAATAATAATATGGCAGAGCAAGATTTAGCGATTAGCTATGCAAGAAATTCACAACTGACCCAGCAATCGGGCATACAGCAATTGGTATTGGCACATCAGTCGGAATTGGCAGAAGTCGCCAATGTACCTTGTTTCTTTTGGGGGAGTTTGACGGATCCTTTACTGACATCCAAATGTTTGTTGACCTTGTCGAAAGTAGTGCGGTCGAGTTTCGGCCCCGTACCTCCGAGTTTGCGGGATCCTATCGTTTCAGCTGGTACCAATCAGATTCGTTTTGAGGGCTTCTCTTCCTGCAATGGTGTTTATGCACGCCTAGATTTATTGGAAGATGCTATTGATGGTGAGTTTATTACGAGTGGTACAACCAATGTGGATTTTAATGAACCTATGCTCAATGCGTTAAACGCTGTCAAGAAAACCGAAAAGATGGTGTTGGGAGTAGGAAGCAATGAGGTTGCCATTAGTACTGATAAGGCCAAAGTGACTGAAAAGAAAGTGACTTTGCCCCCGCGTTGGATCAAAGGGCTGACTTCGGTTCAGTTATATTTGGCGGGAATGGAGCTACAGTTTGAATTAAATAAAATTCAGCTTATCCAATTATTTCAGGGTATTCCAAAAGGGAATGTGAAAGGAGAATTCTATTTGACGAAAAGAGCTAACCGATTTGTGTTTTCCCCTATAAGTACAGGTGATGCGGTACGTATTGGTGGTATACAGCGATTACGTTTATTGGAGGGATTGCTGACCTACGCAGATAAGTTGCTTGTTTATCAGGAAAAAGGAGGTGAAAGTGCGGCTTTTGTTGCTGACTTTGGTAAAATGAGACTGACTCTTGCCTTGTCACCAGATAGTTATCGCGGATTTTCGGGCGAAGGTAATGTATTGGAAAATATGATTAAGGCCGTTCCGGATGAATGGATTCATGCCGTCAACGGACTACTCAAATCCAACGAGTTATTTGATCCAACAATGCTTTCAATTGAGCACGATGTCGACTTTGACACGATGGACACCTTATCAGCATCATTATCTTCCATCGGGTTGCTGGGCTATGATCTACATAGCCATCAGCACTATTATAGACGATTGCCGTTTAAGATGGAACGTATCTTGGCATTGAACCCGAGGCTAAAAAATGCTAAAAAACTTGTTGCGACAGCAGGTGTACAATTTGTTAAGAATACAACGGATTATATCGAAGCTAGAGTTGATGGTTCAGGGGTGCAACATACCGTCATTATACGAGGCGACAAGCATCAATGTACCTGCAATTGGTTTACCAATCATCAGGGAAAAAGAGGGCTATGTAAACATATACTAGCCGTCAAGATGTTGAATGGTTAACCTGTTTGTTGCTTCATACGTTGCTTGCTGTGAAGTATGAAGTAACAAAATATTATAGTGGTCAAATATTTAAAAGCAAAGCGATAGGAGATTTGATCGGTTCTGTGTTGAACTAGTCTAAGATCTCCTCGTATGTCAATGTGTTTTTACTCTTTGATACACGGATAGTTATAAATGTCGGAGCGATGCCTTTGCCATTGGGACGGTACATGGAATAAATATAGGAATCATTGTCGTGATAATTAGCCCTTAGCGTGTCACCTTCATATCTGTCTACCGCAGTGGTATGAACTTCTATTCTTTCATCCATTTTGTCACTCCAGCTTCGTTGATCAATAAAAGATTGTTTGTCTTTTTCGGTGATTGATAGTTTAAAATGATGTGTGTAATCTCTTAAGCCGCCACTTTGATTGGAAATAATTTTAAAATCATCGTTTAGCGTGATATGGTATTCGCTGAGTAATTTTCTTGCATCAGATTTAGAGAATAATAGATCATCAAATAGCAAGTATAGTGTGAATATAAGAAAAGACAAGATTAAAACAATCGAGACGATAGTTCCCAATTTTTTACGGCCAGACTTTTTTAGGATCCAATATATTAAATAGATGAATAGGCCTGGGATGCAAAACCATATCAAAAAAATTAGAGCGTATAGTATATACATTTGTTAATCGTTATAATCCTAAAACTCCTAATCCACTAATAATGTCTAAGTAGATTTGCGGTATATGTACATTCCCAATATTTTTACGGGTGACATCGGTAATACCAGCATGCGAAATGCCCGGGAAAGCGTGTATATACTTAAAGTTGGCACCCCAAACTGCGCTTTTCAATGGGACCATCCCATCATTTTTACCTATCAGTCGCGTCAGGTATTTAAAACTCAATGCATATAACAAATCATCCTGTGGCTTATTCATTGTCGAAGCAAAGCTCTGATAAAATACATTGTCCATATTTGGGTTGAGCTGGTTGAAAATACGCATTTCTTTTACACTGAGATCTTGGATTAGTTCGACTGGGGCGGGAGATTGACCACCAAATAAGAAAGAAATATGTTGAATCAGTTTTTTTGTGACAGAATCCCCGGATAAATGCTTTTCCATTAGATAATCTGCTATTGGTGTTCCTAAGTGTGGCGTGGATATTGTGCTTAAGGAGGCCACCATTTGATGTCCGTTTAGCGTTGAAATAAAATGGCGCGCGTCTATCCCACCTTTAGAATGCGCGATGAGATTAAATTTAGTGGCACCTGTTTTTTCTGCAAGATCTAACAGATTTCTTTTCAGCATCTGCGCATTGTTAGCGACGGTGCCCCATCCATCGGTCTTGCCATAAAAAAATGAGATATTGTTTTTTTTGAAGGTTTTGGGAATCCTGCCCCAAAACAAACTACTATCTCCTGCAGCTGTACCATGGATCAATATGATGGGATATCTTAATTTAAAGGCAGTCATTGGCTTTTTTTACAAATTTTCATCCATCCAATAGATTTTGCAAATCAGCTTTATCACCTTTATAAACAAGGAAAAAATCACTTGGATTTTTAGCAAGGAGTTGAAATATGTTTTTTCTTAGTCCTTGAAGAGAATATGTGCCACATAATTTAGTCATGTTTTAACCCTATTTCCATACCCATTTTTCATCAATAATATAACCGATCTTCGGAAAATCGGCCAATTCTTTCAATCTGCCGATGAGTACATTTTTATTTTCTATTTTTTCTTTATTTTGGTGCTAATACATATCTTCTTCATCAATAAAATTAAAACCAGTATTGATCAGTAGCTGAAGATACTCATCGAAACTATCCGCTATGACACGAAACTCATCAGGGTCATGCACAAAACGTACTATTTGCCCTCTTTTACCTTTTTCTGAAGGACTGAAATCCACAAATAATTGAGAAGTGCCACCATTGTTCATACAGTCTGAAAAATGAAGCCATTTTAAGTTAGCTGATTTATCAGTAATCTTGCTATCAATTTCCACGTGGTCATATTTCCGATCGATATAGTCAGCATAATAGGTATGTGCAATAGATTGATTTTCGATCATCTCTTTGGAAGAAAGCAGATAATAGGGATATTCATTGACGTCAGATCCTAGTAAGTAGAACGCAATTTCTTCGTTGGCGTAGGTTCTCCAGTAAGTCCCATCTACATACTCAAGCAGGTCTACGAGTGGCTGAGGGACATCTGGAAATATCTCCTTGAGCTGCTCCATGTCTGTTTTGCTTGCACCATGTTTAATCTGCTCAAAATGATTCCAGGTTTCTTTACCACCATTACTATAGTATGCTTTCTTTAAACCAGATAAATAATTGTCTACTATTTTCATTTGCTTTTCTTCTTGTCGGTGAAGTTAGCCAAACTTTATGATAGAATAAAAAAGTAAATTGTAGTGTATTTTCCTTTTCTGTCTGCTTTTTTATAACGAACCTAAAATTTTAAAATCTCGGAGAAGAACTAGAAAAAGATTGTTGCGAAAAGTTAAAAATGTTTTGTTAATAATTCATTTAATGGTTAATTTAATGAAAATTTTCATTATGAAATCTAATCGCCTATTTATTTTCCTTGTTGTTTTTCTAACAACGATAGCTACTCCTGTGTTTAGTCAACAAAATTTTAACTTTTCATTTGATCAACCGATTACAAATCCCTGGTTCAAGATTGGTGATACGACGGCTTTTAAGAGTGGTATAGATCACGATACGTATTATAGTGCAAAAGGAGCGCTTCGGATTGAAAGTATAAAGAAGAACAGCGCTTTCGGAGGGATTATGATGTGGTTACCATCAAATTTAAAGGGCGATTCCATTGAAGTGTCTGCGATGATCAAGCGTGAGAATATCGTCGCGGGGTCCTATGTGTCGATGATGTTACGGATCGATCCCAAAGTCTTTTTCGACAATATGGCAGACTGCCAAATGAATGGGACAAAAAACTGGGAAAATATTAAGCTGAAAACTAAATTGGTGCCAAACCAGACAGAAGGAATATCCATTGCATTTTTTCTTTCTGGAGAAGGTAAGATGTGGGTTGATGATGTGCTCATTGCTGTAGATGGTAAGGATATTACCAAAGAAGTAGGAATGTTTGTGCCATTTGCGAAAGGGATCAGTGAACCCGCAAGTTCGGGGATCTCTGATTTTAATACTACGCCCGAGATTGATCAACGCTTAGTGGATTTGGGGAGAATATGGGGTTTCCTGAAATATAGACATCCCGCTGTAGCACAAGGCAAGTACGATTGGGATCAACAGTTATTTAAGTCTATGAATACTGTTATTATGGCAAAAGATAACAAATCCGTCGAGTCACATTATGCAACGCTGTTAGATAGTCTCGGTACTACGGCTAATTATGCCAAGCCACAGCTTGAAAATGTGGTTCATGAAGTAGATTACAGCTGGATTGATGGTCTTTCTTTTAACAATGATATCAAGAATAAATTAAGACGTATTCGCTACAGTAATTTTGATCAACACCATTATTTTGGTTTTGCTGGAGGTGCTGGCAATGTTCTTTTCAAGAATGAAAAAAAATATGAAAATGTATTTTCTGCAGATGCGGGGTTTCGTTTATTGGCGCTCTTTCGCTTTTGGAATATGATCGAATATTTTTCCCCCTATAAACATCTGACGGATCCGAAATGGGATGCTGTTTTAAAGACCGCTGTGCCCGAAATGATCCTTAGTCGGGATGATCGTTCTTATGGTCTTTCACTTCTTAAGATGGTATCCCAGGTTAAAGATGCACATACCGGACTCTGGAGCATGCCTAAAGGGCTGATAAATTATTATGGCAAGTACCGTATGCCGGTAGAGATCCGAATGATAGAAGGAAAAGCTGTGGTAACTAAAGTTTTCGATAGTGAGAAATCAGGAGATAAACTTAGCATAGGGGATGTGCTCATCAGTAAGGAACATAAAAAGATTGAAGAGATTAGAGATTCGCTTTGGGCTTATATGAGTACACCGAATGAAGCTGTGGCCAACCGTGATCTGGCGCGAAAGCTTGTGACAAGCAATAGCGAGATTGTGCCCTGTGAGTTACTGCGTGATGGTCAGTCGATTAAAGTAGATATTGCTGCGCTACCTTCTAGCCAAATTAAACCTGCTACAAGAGATACGGTACCTTTTAAGATGCTGGACAATAATATTTTGTATATCAATCACAGTTTACTGCGTGGTAAGATGATCACAGAAAATATGGCAGACTGGAGCAAGGTAAAAGGTATTGTGATTGATGACCGCAATTACCCCGGTGATTTTTTAGTATTCAAGCTTGGTCCCTTGTTGTTGACCAAGCCTACTGATTTCGTTCGTTTTACCAGCACCAGTCTAAAATATCCCGGAACATTTGTCATGAGCAGCCCATTACAAGTTGGGGAGAATGCCAATGATTGTTATCAGGGTAAAGTGGCTATTCTGGTCAATGAAGATACCCAAAGTTCTGCGGAATATCATGTGATGGCTTATCAGGCAGCTGCTAATGTCAAGGTTTTCGGATCACAGACAGCCGGTGCAGATGGCAATGTCAGTTATATTGATTTACCGGGCAATCAAAGGACAATGCTTTCGGGATTGGGTGTATATTATCCAGATCAGCGTGAAACCCAGCGTGTCGGTATTAAAATTGATGAGATTGTCAAACCGAGTATAAAGGGGATTCGTGAAGGTAGGGATGAGGTGATGGAAAAAGCATTGGATTATTTAAATAAATGAGTTTGGTCTTATGATCGATGGTTGTGAAGGTGTGAGGACTTAAAATCGGATACCATAACGTGATGTATTTTAAAATAAATACTAATATATTTAGTATTTTAATGAAGTTTAGCTATCTTTGTATTGTTCACGTACAAAAGTAGTACCAATTAAACAAATCATTATGTTGTCCGATCAGACTTTAGTATCCGATATAAAGACGATTATTGCGCAGTCTAAAGAACATGCTATTCGTGCTGTCGACCATCAGCGCACGTTGATGTACTGGCACATCGGCAAGCGTATTTTTGAACAGGAACAAGAAGGTAAGGATAGGGCTGATTATGGAAAATACATCATAAAATATCTTTCAGAGGAGCTGCAACCTGAGTTCGGTAGTGGTTTTTCCGCTAGACAGTTGAATTGGTACCGCCAGTTTTATCGCACCTTTCCAATTGTGTCTACACTGTGGACACAATTGAGTTGGAGTCAATACAAGCTACTTTTAAGTCTTAATAGCGAGGAACAGCGAGAATTTTATGTCGCCGAAACCATAAAGAATAACTGGACTGTCCGACAGCTTGAGCGGCAGATCAATACCAGTCTATATGAACGCCTATTATTGAGTAACGATAAAGAAAGTGTGTTGGCTGTTGCAAAAAGAGAAAAGATGCCGTCCGATGCGAAAGAGATCATCAAAGATCCAATGGTACTCGAGTTTTTAGGTTTGAAGCGAGAGAGTGCGTATTATGAAAAAGACCTTGAAGGCGCTATTATCACCCATCTGCAGGAGTTTTTGCTGGAATTAGGGAATGGCTTTTCCTTTGTTGCCCGCCAAAAACGTATACATATTGAAGGCGATGAGTTCTTTGTTGATTTAGTTTTTTACAATCGTCTATTGCAAAGCTTTGTGATTATTGAAATCAAGACACACAAATTAACGCATCAGGATATAGGTCAATTGCAAATGTATGTCAATTACTACGATCGTATTGAAAAGCTCCCACATGAGCATCCCACGATTGGTATTTTACTTTGCGCAAGTAAAAATGATGCGGTCGTGAAATTTACCCTTCCTGAAGAACAAAAACAGATCGTTGCCAGTCAATACGAACTTTATTTGCCTACCGAAAAGCAGTTGCTGGATGAGGTAAATAAAGAACTGGATAGTTATGTAAGCAAAGGTGGAGTTGGGTAAATCATGAGATTTTACACTATCCTACTGCATCTTCAAAAGTTGGCCTTTGACGTGTTCCTGCTATGACATCCCGCACAATGGATGAAATATTTTTACTTATTTTGTCATCGGATGCTTGCTAATTTAATTGCCTTTTCAATTGTCGTTAGTGCTTCCGTATCTTTAGGAGCGATGAGCACTATTATTTGCAACCCGAGAAAAAAGAAGTAACCGCGAAAAATATGCCGATTTGCTAGATTTTCGGTTGAATATTGATTGAAAATTTTACTGGTATCTTCTGCTTTTTTCTGTAAGATTTCGAGCCTTGCTGGTTTTTTTAATTTTATTTTTCAAACATAGAATATTTTGTACATTTGTATCGAATAAAATCGAAATAGAAATGGCAGAAACTGTACAACCAAGAGCTCCAAAGACAACTGATAATAATGCGAATCAAACTCATTACTACAAAACATTGGTAGTAGCTATCGCTTTAGGTTTAATAGGCACATTTATCCGTTTTGTACCGGATGTATGTACTGCAATGGGACAACAAACATTCTTGTTTTCCGCGATAGCAAATATCTCATTGATTATAGGTACGCTTATCGCATTTAAAACTGTTTTCGGTATTTTGGGATTTGGAAAAAATCGTGACTAATTAAAAGTCATTTAAGATATTGTTAGAGGCTGTCTCATAATTGGGTCAGCCTTTTTTATGGTCGCTTACAAGATAAAAACTTCTCCAGCTAAGAGGTCTTTTATTGGTCGTCAAATAAGCCAACCTATATAAGTTTTAACTTCCTCCTCCATCTAGAATTCACTTACTTCTCGATCTATCCAGTAGAAACTGTTTGATTATCGAAAGAACGACTCTGTGCCTAACTAATTAGCTAAAAGCTTTCTTAAATTAGGTTACTATTATCCTCAGCCTTCTGTACACGTTAAATTAATATAGCCTAGTTCTTTATAAAATAACGTAATCCAACTCTAATAAGTAAAAAAAATTATTAAATACTTTTTTTATTATAAATTTTATTATTAATTTAGCTTCACTATAAATCTAAAGACTGACTAAATTATATCCATGCGTTTAATCATATGCCTTTTATGTGCTGTTGGCACAATGTTGGCCAAAGGACAAGAGCTTTATACTTTACAGTCTACTCATCTTTCTGAAGTAGATTCCGGCTACGTCTATATACCAAAGATGAAGCCAGGCAACCGTGTCTTACCTGTTGTGTATGTGCTACATAGTCATGGGGCAAATTATAAAAGTCTTTCAAAATTTGTCGATTTTCAGGCATTGAGCGATCAATATGGCTTTGTGGTGGTATGCCCTGACGGTCTTCGGACGAGCTGGTTTTTAGACAGTCCACAAAAAGACGGAGCACAATTTGGTCGGTTCTTGACAGGGGAATTAATGCCTTACATACAGGGCAAATATCATACGGATCGGGACAACTCATTTATTACTGGTGTGAGTATGGGGGGGCATGGTGCACTTTGGCTCTTTTTTAACTATCCATCATTTTTTAAAAGTGCTGGTAGCAGTTCGGGAGTTGTCAATCTGAGACATTCGGCTTTCAAGAAGACAAGTCTAGCCCAACATTTAGGTCAATACAGCGATCAAAATCCATTGTTCGATCGTTTTAGTGTCATCCATAATGTCCATAAGATCGCTGGGAGTAAAAAGACATTTATTTTTGATTGTGGTACTGAAGATTATCTATATGGGGCCAATAATTCCCTTCGGGATAGTTGTGATGTACTCAAGATCAAAGCCACTTATATTGCGCAGCCCGGCGCACATACCTCTGGCTACTGGGCCAAAACTATTCCGGTTCATTTCGCTTATTTTAATCGTCTGATCCATTAATCGATAACCTATATGTTTTATTCACCTTATACTGATCCTTTAGTGCGACGACTAAATAGTGTATCTCTGGTTTTTACGCCGGTATTTGGCGCGTATTTTTCAAATTATTTACTGCAATTAACTTCATATGAATTGGTTTAAATCTTTTTTTTCTATTTTATTGATTTCTGTCACACTCTCCTCGCAGGGGCAGGCTGTTGCTTCATACGATGTCTTGATTGTAGGAGGTGGCGCAAGTGGTGTTTCTGCGGCTTTGCAAGCTGCCCGTTTGGGAAGTAAGGTCCTTGTGGTTGAAGAGACAAGCTGGTTGGGTGGTATGCTCACTGCTGCTGGGGTCTCCGCTATTGATGGTAACCATCGTATGCCTTCGGGAATATGGGGCGAATTTAGGGCAGAACTTTATGCCTATTATGGTGGTCCAAAGGCAGTGGAAACAGGATGGGTAAGCAATACGCTATTTGAGCCTTCGGTCGGTAATCGCTTGCTAAAAAAGATGGTTGGAGCCGAAAAAAATATTGCCGTTTGGTATAAAAGTACCCTTTTAGACCTGAAAAAACAGGCTAAAGGCTGGACTGTTGCCATTGAACAGGAAGGAAAAAAGAAAACCGTAAACGCTTCTATTTTAGTCGATGCGACGGAATTGGGGGATCTCTTGCCGCGTGCGGGTGTTGCTTACAGCATCGGTATGGATAGCCGCTACGATACGAAAGAAGAATTTGCTCCCGAAAAGGCCAATTCAATAATTCAAGACCTTACTTATGTCGCTATTCTGAAAGACTATGGTGCTGATCCAAAGAGATTGCTAAAGAAACCTCAAGGTTATGATCCTAAAGAGTTTGAACATGCCTGTGATGTTAAAGATCCTGCTTCACACAGCAATACACCTATCATCAATTGTGATCAAATGATTACCTATGGCAAATTGCCGAATGGAAAATACATGATAAACTGGCCTAAAGACGGAAATGATATCTACTTGAATATTATCGAAATGTCGCCAAAGGCGAGGGCGGTGGAATTGCAAAAGGCGAAAGATCATACCTTACGTTTTGTATATCATCTTCAAAATCAGCTGGGTTTTAAAAACTTGGGGCTTGCCGATGATGAATATGATACGGCCGATAAACTTCCCTTTATTGCTTATCATCGCGAGTCTAGACGTGCTAAGGGCTTGGTACAGCTTACATTGCCTTATGTGCAGAGTCCTTATCAGCAGGAGCTGCCTTTGTACCGCACAGGTGGGATAGTAGGCGATTATACCATCGATCATCATCACCTGAAGAACCTGGATGCACCCAAAATCGATTTTGTTAAGATTCGGGTACCATCTTACAATGTGCCCCTCGGAAGTTTGATTCCTGAGAAAATAACGGATTTTATTGTTGCTGAAAAAAGCATCAGTGTGAGCAATATTGTGGCTGGGGCCACCCGCCTTCAGCCAGTTGTATTGGGTATTGGTCAAGCTGCTGGAGTACTGGCAGCGCTGTCTGCAAAACAAGCTGTTACTCCCAAAGATCTTTCATTAAGGGAGGTACAGCAAGTACTTTTGGACAATCATTCCTATCTCATGCCCTTTATCGATGTTGATCCAAAAGATAGCCGTTTTCAGGCAATCCAACGTATTGGAGCAACTGGGATTCTTAAAGGAAAAGGGGTGCCGTACAAATGGGCCAATCAGACTTGGTTCTATCCCGAACACCGCATAAGCGAAGTAGACCTGATCGATGGTATGCGTAGTTATTATCCATCGGCCGATAAAGTCGCTGGCTCGGGTGCCGATGTCACAGCAGAATTTTTTGCGGCTCTATTGCTCCAAGTCGATCCCACTTTGAATAAAGATAAAATCTGGTCCGTCATTGCAGTAAAAGAAAATCAAGTGTTAACAAGGGCTCAAGTGGCGGTTGTGTTGGATCATATCCTAAAGCCGTTTGAACGGCCAGTGGATTTTACCGGCCAATTTATAGCAACAAAAAATTGATTTCCGAACGTATAGAAAAACGAGATGATACCAATTTTACCAAATTCCACAGCGACTCCACAGCAGCGAAACGATAGTTTGGATGCTCTGCGGGGAATTGCCATCCTTTTAATGGTGCTTTCATCGAGCATTTCATTTGGAAACCTTCCTGCTTGGATGTACCATGCACAGGTGCCACCGCCCAAACATGTATTTGATCCCAGTATAGCAGGTATAACCTGGGTAGATCTGGTTTTTCCGATTTTCCTTTTTACAATGGGGGCGGCCATCCCATTAGCTATGCGGAAAAAAGTGGCTAACCTAAACGCTTTGCCTATCGTGGGTACAATTTTTAAGCGTTTTGTTGCCTTATTCTTTTTTGCATTATTTTCTTTTTATATGCGCGCTTGGGTTATGAGTGGAGAGCCTGCTGCGTCGCAGTATCTCTTGTCAATCGTGGGGTTTGTCCTGCTCTTTGCACTCTATGCCGATTTAAAGTCCTATTTGTCGATGCAGACCGCGAGACTTGTTCACGTAGCGGCCCTGTTGCTATCTATAGGGATGCTATATCTGCTGTATGCACAAACGGATAGATTTACCCTCCAGAAGACAGATATTATTATTCTGGTACTGGCCAATATGGCTTTGTTTGGAACACTGTGGTGGTGGCTGACGGCGAAATCCATCTGGTTACGTATGGCGATTTTACCATTTATTATGGGCGTTTTTTTGGGAGCCAAAGAAGTCGGTAGTATCAACGAATTTATCTACAAACTCAGCCCTGCGACTTGGCTTTATCAATTTTATTACCTCAAATACCTCTTTATTATCCTTCCGGCTACAGTTGTCGGCGAGTGGATTATTGCTGATACGTCGTTGGCCGACAAACCCAGGATGCAGCGGTCTCAACTGGTGTTACAAGGCTTGCTCTGTGCCTTTCTAATTGGGCTGAATGTCTTCAATCTCTATATGCGTTATCTGGATATCAATATCGGACTTACCCTGATGTTGATCTTTTCACTATGCTTCTGTTCAGGTGTTTTTCGGAAGAGCGAAGTACTGACACTACAGGCAAAAATGGCTGTGCTCGGAAGCTATCTGCTTTTTTTAGGACTGATCTTCGAAGCGTATGAGGGGGGAATAAAAAAGGATTATTCCACATACAGCTATTATTTTGTCTGTACGGGCTTAGCCTGTTATGCGCTAACAATGCTGTGTTGTATCGAGAAACTTGCTTTTGGAAAACCTCTGTTTCGAGGTATAGCACTGGTTGGTAAAAATCCGATGGTCGCCTATACCGCAGGAAATCTATTGTTGATCCCACTATTGGCGCTTACGGGACTACAGAGCGCTCTTGATCAAATGGGGGCACAGGGTGTTTTTGGGGGAGTGATGCGAGGTGTATTATTCACCGGAATCGTGGCGCTGTTGACGGTCGTGAGCAGCCGGTTAAAATTTTATTGGAAGTCATAAAATGAATGAATTATTAGAACAAACGGTGGAGCTTCGCAAAGGGCGTAAGGCACTTCCGCCTATTTTTTGGATCTCCACAACATGGTTTGCCATGGGGCTACCTTTTGTTGCCCTTTCGGGTGCGAGCTCCATTATGTATAAAAATTTGGGGGTATCGGACGCACAGATTGCTTTTTGGACCTCATTGATTATGCTACCCTGGACAATAAAACCCTTATGGGGGCCTTTTTTGGAGCTATATAAGACCAAGAAATTTTTTGTCTATACCACGCAGATACTCACGGGGCTACTCTTTGGTCTGCTTGGTCTTACGCTGCAGTTGGATCATTTCTTTAGCTTCTCCATTGCCTTATTGACACTGATAGCATTCAGTGGTTCCACACATGATACCGCAGCCGACGGGGTATATTTGAATGAACTGAATGCAAAACAACAGGCAAAATATGTCGGCTGGCAAGGTGCCTTCTATAATGTGGCTAAAGTGTTTTCTGGCGGCGTACTCGTTTATTTGGCGGGGCAATTGGAACAGGAAATCGGCATTAAATCCGCGTGGATGGTGGTGATGTTTGCTTATGGATTTATTATGTTGGGGATTGGATTGTACAGCATACGTGCTTTACCTGCTCACGATGAAGCACCCAAATCCACTTCTTTAAAGGAGGGAATGGATACGCTTAAAGACGTTATCATAACTTTCTTTCAGAAAAAGAATATTTGGTTTAGTTTGCTTTTTATTGTCTTTTATCGTTTTGCTGAAGGGCAGGCCATTAAGATCACCCCATTATTTTTTAAAGCGCAACGCACCGAAGGTGGGCTTGGCCTGAGTACTTCGGAAATTGGATTGCTTTATGGTGTATTTGGTGCCATAGCTTTTGTGTTGGGGTCGATTGTCGCAGGGCACTTTGTATCCAAAAAGGGCTTAGACCGGAGGACACTTATGATCCTTTGTGCCTTTTTTAATATTCCATTTGTAGCTTATGCATTTCTTGCGATCACATTGCCGACAAACCTTTATCTCATAGCGACTGCTGTCGCCATCGAGTACTTTGGATATGGTTTTGGCTTTATCGGAATTATTCTCTTTATCATGCAAAATATTGCCCCAGGTAAATATAAGATGGCACACTACGCTTTCGGAAGTGGACTTGTTAATCTGGGATTTATGATTCCTTCGATGATCAGCGGCTGGCTGAGTGATCATTTGGGCTATAAAGAATTTTTTATCTGGGTGTTGATTTCTACTATTCCAGCCTTTTTGGTTTCCTGGTGGGTGCCATTGCGAAAACCCGAAAAAGAACAGACCGACGAAAATAATTAATGCATATGAACATACTTTCTTATAGGAACTGGAAGGCCTTATTGTTGCCTTTTTTTTTACCGGCATTGACTTTAGCGCAATCAAAAGGCATTGATTCTACGTTTGATAATCAGCATTATCGCGCAAGGCTTGAGTTTTTTAAAGCGATGCCCAACCAGAAGGACGAAATCGTTTTCCTTGGCAATAGCATTACCGAAGGTGGAAAATGGCAAGAAATCCTCCAGCGGAAGCATGTGATCAATCGTGGGATTAGCGGTGATGTGACTTATGGTATTTTAGCACGACTAGACGAGATATTAGCGTCCAGACCACGAAAAATATTTCTGCTCTGTGGGGTGAACGACATGAAAAGAGGAATACCGCTTTCCATTATTTCAACGAATATAGAAAGGATAATAAAGCAGGTTAAAAAGCAGTCGCCAAATACAGCGCTTTTTGTGCAGGGACTTCTACCTGTGAATGAATCTTTACTGCCAAAAATCTATGAAGAGGTTCGGAATGAAAAGATAGTGCTACTGAACAATGCTTTGAAAGAATTGTGTACGGCACAACAAGTTCGTTTTGTAGACTTACAGCCGATATTGGTAGATGGTAAAGGGGAACTAAAAGCTGAGCTAACAATTGATGGCTTACATCTGAAACAAGCCACCTATTTAATTTGGGCCAATTATTTAAAACAGCAAAAACTATTATGAGATCATTGGAATTTTTTAAGGTGTATCGTATTTTCCAAGGTTGCTTCCTCATTGGAATATGTCTGTCGGTATTTTCCCAGTCCCTCTCAGCTCAGGAGACTAAAATAGATAGCAGTTATGCCAACTGGTATTATCAACAACGAATGGCCTATTTCGAACAAAGTCCAACAATTAAAGGAGCAATCGTGTTTTTGGGAAATAGTATTACTGAACGGGCAGAATGGCAGGAATTGCTTGCGGATTCAAGATATCCCGTACTGAACAGGGGGATAGGCGGAGATAATTCGTTTGGGATTCTTGCGCGTATAGATGAGGTGTTGCGCGGACGTCCGCGGGCAATTTTTCTGATGGATGGCATTAATGACCAATTCCGAAAGCTTCCGCAGGAAGTGTCGGTCAATAACTACAAGCGTATCATTAAACGAATAAAAAAGATCTCACCAAAGACCCTTATCTATCTTCAGAGTGCTTTACCGATCAATGAAGAACTAACAAAAGAGCCTTATACAAAGGGTAGAAATGTGTTGGTTCCGATCTTAAATGAAAAACTAAGACAGCTTGCAGCAGATGAAAATATCCCATTTGTCGACCTCTGCCCACTTTTTCAGGACAATGAGGGAAAACTTAACGCAATTTACTCAGCTGATGGTGTCCATCTGATACCCAGTGCCTATATAAAATGGGTACAATTATTAAAAGAAAAGAAATATTTATGAGAATTACAGGGACATTTATTGACGAGATTTCCCACGATATTCCGCACCAGAATTGGGGTCCGGAAGAGTGGGATCGGGATTTTGCGTATATGAAGGCAATTGGTATAGACACTGTTATTATGATTCGCAGTGGCTATCGTAAATTTATAACCTATCCATCGGCTTATCTGATGGATAAATATGGCTGTTTTAAACCATCGTTGGATCTTGTAGAGCTTTATCTGCAGCTTGCAGACAAGTATGAGATGAAATTCTATTTTGGACTTTATGACAGCGGTATTTATTGGGAGACAGGAGATCTGAGTCAAGAAATCGATGCCAATCAATATGTAATTGAAGAGGTTTGGGCTAAATATGGACATTATAAAAGCTTCGGTGGATGGTATATTAGTACGGAAATCAGCCGTAAAACGAAAGGGGCTGTTCATGCTTTTCGTACACTTGGGTTACAGTGCAAGGCAGTCAGTGGCGGCTTGCCAACATTTATATCGCCGTGGATTGATGGAAAAAAAGCTGTGCTTGCCGCTTCTCCCGAGCTTAGTAAAGCCGATGCAGTTTCGGTATTGGAACATGAACGGGAATGGGGCGAAATTTTTGAAGGTATACAAGGAGCTGTCGACGCAGTGGCCTTTCAGGATGGACACATTGATTACGATGAGCTTCCCGATTTCTTTGAGGTCAATAAGAAATTGGCTGATAAATATGGTATGGCCTGTTGGACGAATGCCGAATCTTTTGACCGGGATATGCCGATCAAATTCTTGCCGATCAAGTTTGATAAACTAAGGCTAAAACTTGAGGCTGCAGCAAAGGCGGGTTATGATAAGGCTATTACTTTCGAATTTTCTCACTTTATGAGTCCACAATCCGCTTATTTACAGGCAGGACACCTTTACAATCGGTACCGGGAACATGTACTGAACCACAATTGGTGATAGGGATCGTGTGTTTACAGCACGCGAAATGACGACAAAAGCAATCTCGAAGAAGTCAGAGAACAAGAAATAGCATTATTGATAAGAGTAGGCCAGAGATTTTAAATGGCCTTTAAAGAGCAAATTCATTTATATATGAATCATTATAGTACAATTTATAAAGACGAATTATTTAATCATATTCTTCCTTTCTGGACGGAGCATTCGCTTGATAGGGAGTATGGTGGCTATTTTACCTGTCTGGATAGAAGAGGTGGAGTTTTTGACACGGATAAGTTTATGTGGCTGCAGGGGCGGCAAGTTTGGCTCTTTTCGAGTATTTACAACAAAATTGAAACACGGTCATCTTGGTTGGATATTGCAGTTCATGGTGCCAGCTTTATGGAAAAACATGGACGTGACGAAGAGGGGAACTGGTATTTTTCACTTGATCGACAAGGGAAGGCACTTGTGCAGCCCTACAATATTTTTTCCGATTGCTTTGCTGCCATGGGATTTGGTGCCCTGTATACAGCAACTCAGGAGCAGCGTTACGCGGAAATTGCGCAAGATACCTTTCATAATATATTGAAACGTCGAACACATACCAAGGGCATATACGATAAGGCTGTTCCAGGGACACGTCCATCAAAGAATTTTGCTTTGCCTATGATCTTGAGCAATCTCTCCATCGAACTAGAGCATTTATTGGAACCTAACCTGGTGCAGGGATTGATCGAGGATATCGTGGTCGAGGTAATGGATGTATTTTATAAAGAGGAGCAGGGGCTTGTCTTTGAAAATGTAAGTCCCAATGGTTCATTGCTGGATAGTTTTGAAGGAAGGTTGCTCAATCCGGGACATGCGATAGAGGCCATGTGGTTTATGATGGATCTGGGAGAAAGATTGCAGCGACCAGCGTTGATTGAAAAAGCCATGCGTATTGGTCTTCGTATGTTGGAGCATGGATGGGATGAGAAATATGGTGGTATATTCTACTTTATGGATGCGCAGGGTAAACCAACCCAGCAGTTGGAATGGGACCAGAAGTTATGGTGGGTGCACTGTGAAACACTGGTATGTATGGCGAAAGCTTGGGTACTGACGGGTAATCAAGAGGCTAAACGTTGGTTTGAACGGGTTCATGAATATACCTGGACGCATTTTAGGGACCCCGAACATGGCGAATGGTTTGGCTACCTCAATCGAAGAGGTGAGGTATTACTCGATCTCAAAGGCGGAAAATGGAAGGGATGCTTTCATGTGCCTCGTGCCTTATGGAAGGTATATGAGGTGTTTGAAAAAGCAAAAATAATCGTGTAACTTAACTGGTATGGATGCTCTCAATGGAATAAATGCGTTGACCTTAGTTTTCGCAGCGATATTGATCTTTGCGATCGCGTATCGTTTTTATGGCTTGCTTCTAGCAAATAAGCTGCTCAGGTTGAATGGAAGTCGTCAGACACCGGCGGTGGAGTTTGCTGATGGACATGATTATGTGAAAACCGATAAAAAAGTGTTGTTTGGCCATCATTTCGCGGCGATAGCTGCGGCAGGACCACTAGTTGGTCCAGTTCTCGCGGCACAGTTTGGTTATCTGCCGGGCGCTCTGTGGATATTAATTGGTTGTGTATTAGGTGGCGGTGTGCACGATATGGTCGTGCTTTTCGCTTCTGTACGACATAAAGGAGAAAGTTTGGCAACCATTGCCTCCAAGGAGGTCAGTAAACCTATTGGCGCTATTGCTGGTATTGCCGTACTTTTCATTCTGATCCTAACGTTGGCCGGATTATCGCTGGCCTGTATCAGTGCAATGCACGAGGCACCATGGTCTTTATTTACGATTGTACTGACAATGCCCATTGCTATTTTAATGGGCTTGATGATGCGCTATCGGGAGGGCTCGGTGACCTTGGCGAGTATCATTGGCGGTATCTTGCTTATTGCAGGTATTATAGCCGGTCATCACCTGATGCAGCTTCCAACTTTTCACGCACTTTTCAACTGGGATGTGAAAACGATCTCTATTGGTATTGCTGTATATGGTTTCTTCGCTTCAGTATTGCCCATCTGGCTATTATTGGTTCCGAGAGATTACCTTTCGACCTATCTCAAAATAGGTACAATTATTATGCTGACGGTAGGGATATTTTTTGTTGCACCAACAATTCAGATGCCCGCCTTGACCTCATTTATCCATGGTGGCGGACCCGTAATTTCAGGACCTGTATTGCCCTTTATCTTTATTGTGATAGCCTGTGGAGCCATATCGGGATTTCACGCTATTATCGCAACCGGGACAACACCCAAAATGATCGGTAATGAACGCGAGATCTTGTTTGTGGGGTATGGCGCCATGCTTGTTGAAGGCTTTGTAGCCTTGATGGCATTGATTGCAGCTTGTACGTTGATGCCTGGTGATTATTTTGCAATCAATACGCCGGTAGCCGATTATGCACAGTTTCTAGCGCAGCACCCCCATCTTTCAGCTGTGGATTTACCACATTTTATAGACAGAATAGGTGTAGATCTGCACGGTAGGACGGGCGGAGCAGTGTCGTTGGCTGTAGGGATGGCTCATATCTTCGATAAGGTTCCTTTTATGAACGATATAATGGCCTATTGGTATAATTTCGCGATTATGTTTGAAGCTGTGTTTATCCTTACGGCAATTGATGCAGGTACCCGGGTGGGACGCTTTTTCCTACAGGAAATGCTTGGAACCGTTTTTCCTAAATTTAGTGATAAAAACTGGAAACCGGGTGTATGGATTTGCAGTGCCCTGTTTACGTTTTCCTGGGGATATTTGGTTTATACCGGTAACGTAAGTAGCATTTGGCCATTATTTGGTATTAGCAATCAGCTCTTGGCAGCCTGTGGTCTGATTGTATGTACAACAATGCTCATCCGGATGAATAGGCGAAAATATGTCTTGTTTGCAGCCGTTCCCGGTGTCTTTATGGCCGTGATTACATTTTGGGCCGGCTATCTTCAGGTGGTACAAGGATATGTGCCCAAAGGACAGTACCTACTGGCGGGCTTGGCTGTAGCAGCGATGTCATTGATGGCGATTGTATTTATCGGAACGTTTAAGAAGTGGATACACCTTGCACAAAGGAAAGAGCAGGTGAAAGATCAATATGGAGAGGTTGTGAAGGAAATTGTGGAAAGATAAAGTAGCGTGGATTTCACTGAAATCCACGCCTTATGTCTTAATCGATAATAGAAAGCAGACGGTCCCGAATGAGAAGGCAGGCTCCAAAGGCGGCAAGTTTTTCTCCATTATTTGAATAAGCAAGTTTGGTGTCCTTGTTGACAATGGATAATGAAAACTTATTGACTGCATTTTTCAGCGGTAACATCAGGTATTCCTCACTCTTGGCTAAAATACCACCTACGATGATGATTTCTGGATTGAAAATATTGATCAATGTAGCAAGCCCACGACCTAATTTTTCCCCAAGTTCATTGATCAACTCAATGGCGAGATTGTCATCTTTTTTTGCAGCAGTGATAATATCGCTGAGCCGAATATCTTCCAGATCATTGAATTTTTTTGTTAGGATGCTCGTTGCGCCATTTTGCAGTGCTGCTATTACACGGTTTCTAAGTGCAAAACCAGATGCTTCCGTTTCGAGGCAACCCTTTTTTCCGCAGCGACAGATGATATCGTTGTCAAAAATGGGAATATGTCCAAATTCACCCGAGAAACCCGATTTCCCATAATAGATCTTTCCGTTGATTAAAATACCCAATCCGATACCGTTGTCCACATTGACAAAGAGTGCATCTTTCTCGTCCTTTAAAATTCCGCTGGAAAATTCGCCATAAGCAAGCGCCTTACTGTCGTTTTCAAGATAGGTGCGCAATTGCAGCTCCTGTTCGAAATATTTCGATAAAGGATCTTCATAAAAATTAAAATAACTGTAGGAATAACCTGTTCGATAGTTGATACGGCCAGAAAGATTGATACCTACACCCAATATTTTATCCTTTTGAATCTGATGTGTGGCAATAAACTGATTGATCTCCCGGCATATATTCTGGAGTGATTCCTGATTATTCTCCAAACGATGTGGAATTTCCTCCTGGCTGGCAATAATGTCTTTTTTCATATTCATGACCACGATACTGAGATGATCATGGCTCACCTGAACACCAACAAAAAATGCTGCATTTGGAAGTAGACCGTAGGAATTCGGTTTTCTACCAATTCCCGAAGTCGATTTTCCATTGTCCTGTACCAATGCGTCTTCGATGAGTTCATTGATGCATTCGTTAATCTTGGGAATGCTAATGTTGAATTCCTTGCTCAACTCAGGAATTGTCGAGGGACCTTTGGTCGCAAAAAAGGTTAAAATTTCCTTTTTAAGTAAAATGTTTTTATACGCTACACCGCTATAGCTCGCATCATGTAAGTCACTCAAAAATTTTATACCCATAACTTTGTTACGTTAACTTCAGGGTAAATATAGTAAATATCTCATCATCGCAAATTAAGTTTATGTTTTTTTTTCTTTAGTCTGTTTGAATTAATAAAAAAAATTAGAAATAATTTGAATATTTAAAATTTTATTTCTTATTTAGTGTTGTATAAATAATATACCTAATAATTGTAAACCAAAATACGTTGCCTTGTCCGTGTCAGAACGTTGCGTGTTTTATCCAATGGAAAACGTCTGATCATGGTGTAGGTAACCGAGTGACCATAAATACTATTTTTTAACATAACACTATTTTTTCATTCCTAAATTATGAAACCAACACATGTAAAACGCAGGTATCTTTTTAAGGCATTGGGATTACTTATTGTTTTTATGCAATCCGCAATAAGCTTTGCTCAATCCATTGTAAATGGTACCATACGAAATCGCGATGAACAGCCTATTGCCGGGGCGACGGTTAAAGTAGTGGGGACTTCTGTAACAACACGTACGGATCAAAAAGGGAGTTTTACCGTGCAGGTAGACCGACTTCCGGCCGAACTTCAGGTTAGTTATATCGGTTATTTGTCGCAGTCGCGGAAGATCACAGCTGCCGGTACACAAAGTTTTGTTTTGCAGTCCGATGAACGTCAGATTGACGAGGTCGTTGTTGTGGCTTATGGTACGCAAAAGAAGAACAACGTTGTTGGATCTGTCGTACAGATCGGAGGTGATCAGCTCAAGAAAGCCCCGTCGATGAATTTGACCAATGCACTTGTAGGACGTGTTCCTGGATTGACGGCATTGCAACAATCAGGACGCCCGGGGGCAGATAATGCGACCTTGTATCTGCGCGGAGTTGGAACTTATGGTGGTAATCGAAGTCCTTTGGTGATTGTCGATGATATCGAAAGACCGCTTTCTACCTTGGCTTATCTGGACCCAAGTGAGATAGAAACGATTTCCTTTTTAAAGGATGCAGTTTCCACGGCCGCTTATGGTGTACAGGCCGCCAATGGTATTATATTGGTTAAAACAAAAAATGGACGAAAGGAGCAGACCAAAGTTACGTATGACTTTGGATACAGCATTGGCCAAAATACCCGCTTTCCAAAATTCCTCAATGGACCGGATTATATGAACTGGTATAACAAAGGAACAGAACTGGACAATGATTTTCTCCGCAATACGAAGCAAACTGAAGCACCTTACATCTACACGCAGGAACTCATCGATGCTGTGGCAAATGGAACCAATACCAATCCGTTATTTGGGAATACAGATTGGATTGGCCTATTGGCAGATAATAATAGCTATTCGCAACATCATGCAGCGACAATTTCTGGTGGAGCGAGCAAAACGCAGTATTTTGCTTCGGTCAGCCATATGAACCAGGACGGGGTGATCGACAATACCAATTTTAAACGCTACAATATCCGTACAAATCTTAAAAGTGAACTTAATGAATACCTGACGGTTGGTTTGAACATTGGTTTGCGTAATCAGAATACCAATTTACCCGGTATTTCACCCGATAACTCGGCCTATATGAATCCATTTTACCAGGCTGTTCGGATGCTCCCGAATCTGCCTATGTATGCCCCAAATGGACTTCCGGTAGCATATCAGGCCGGAGCAGGTTGGGTCAACCCAATTGCTTCCGTTGCAAATTCGGGATACCAGAAGCTCAAAAGCAATATCTTTCAGGGAACAGCAAACATCGATTTTAAAGTTCCGGGAGTAACAGGTTTGCTTGCAAAAGTCCAGGGCGCATACGACTATAATTCGGATGAATCCAAATCTTGGCTGACACCCTATCCGACGATGGGAAGACAGCGGGACCAGGTTGCAGGCGACTTTGTGGCGATGACCACTTTGCCCGGAATCACGAAGACATCTCTTCGTCAGAGTTTTGCTGCAAACTACCGCAGCACCTGGCAGGCCAGTTTAAATTATAACCGGACTTTCGGTGATCATAGCATCGGTGTGTTAGGTTTATATGAATATGCAAAAACTCATGGTAATCAATTTGGTGCCGGCGCAAGTAATTTTCCAATCAGTATTATTCAGGAAATAAACTATGGTTCGGCTTCTCAGGAAGACATTATCAAGTCTACCGGCTCCAGCGATGCAGAATCTGCACGGGCGGGATTTGTGACACGGCTGAACTATGCTTTCCGCGATCGCTACCTGGTAGAGTTGGTGTCGCGTTGGGATGCTTCCGCTAACTTTGCCAAGGAAAATCGCTGGAAATCTTTCCCGGCCATTGGATTGGGCTGGGTTGTCTCAAATGAGTCCTTCTTTAAGGAAGCTGTCCCTTTTGCAGATTTCCTTAAATTAAAAGGGTCTATTGGGCGTACAGGCAATGATCGTGCACAACTGGGTAGTTTCCCTTACATTAATACCCTTTCGCAAAATACAACACCAGTCATTGTCATAGACGGCAAACCGGTCAAAGCCTTATATACCAATGCACCTCAAAACCCACTATTGAAATGGGAAGAATCCACCACATCCAATATTGGATTTGAATCACGGTTTTTAAATGGAAAATTTGGTTTTGATTTCGAATGGTTCTACCGTTATACTTCCGGTATTCTAGGACAGGTAGGAAACCTTTATCCAGCGTCGATGGGTGGTTATTTTCCGAGTTTGGCCAATATTGGCGAAGTTGATAACCGCGGTTTTGATGCTCAATTGCGTTATAACGACCGTTTTGGTGAATTCAAACTGGGCGTAACCGGCAATATCAACTGGGCAAAAAACAGGTATCTGAAACTAGATGAAGCTAACGGTATCCCTTCTTGGCAGAGTCTCATTGGCAAACCTATCGGAACAAAAATTGGATTTGTCAAAGAGGGGATGGTACAGACCTGGGAGGAAGCACGCAATACGCCTTCACCAAGTTCGGGATTTATGGCTCCCGGTTTTTTCAAATTTAAAGATTTGAATGGCGACGGCCGGATTACCCGAACAGATGATATGACCTATATTGGACGCTCCAACGTACCTGAATTAACATTCGGTTTGAATTTCGATATGGCTTATAAAGGCTTCGACTTTTCAGCATTGTTGCAAGGTGCTGCACGTGTTGATGTCGCCCTAGCAGGAGCCTACGAAGGATCGTCAGGAACTTCAGGGGTAGAGGATAATACACCTTTTACGCGACCTTTTTATAATTATGGAAACTCCCCTTATTTCTTGGTTGAAAACTCATGGCGCGAAGACAATCCGAATGCCGAATTTCCACGTATGAGTGCCTATAAAGCAACAGGTATGTCGACGAACAATGCAAATGCCAATTCAGGATGGATCAGAAAAGGAGATTATCTGCGGCTTAAATCCGTGCAGTTGGGCTACACTTTCCCGAAAGGATTGCTGAATGCAGCGAAGATTGAACATGTACGCGTGTTTGCTTCGGGCTCAAACCTTTTCACATGGGATTACTTGAAATACCTCGATCCCGAAATGCCAAATGTCAATAATGGATTTTATCCGCAGCAACGGATTTTTGAATTTGGTTTAAGCGTTACTTTTTAATCTCCTAAAAATTATTATTACAGATGAAATCAACTCTATATACCAGCTGTCGGCAGCTTTCATTTTTAGGCCTGTTGTTTATGGCGTTGCAAGGTTGTTCTGTCGATCTAATTCCACAGGACCGGATCGCAGAAGAGAAAGTATGGGCTGACCCCAATTCGGCCGAACTATATGTGTCGGGTATCTATGCTGAATTTAAAAAATTCCAGTTTGGTCAATTTCCCAATTTAGGCTATGACAATGCAATGGATGCCTTAGCAGATGGGATGAAATTTACCTCAAATACGGCTGGGAATGGTACCGTCAATATTCTTGTATCCAACTCAAACCAGTTTTCTTCCGCAAGCGTGGGGCTGAATTATTGGGCGAGCGGATATGAACGTATCCGTCGTATCAATGAAATGATCAATGGGATTAACACCAAGTCCAGTCTTTCCGATGCTCAAAAGCAGGTTTATGAGGCTGAAGGCAGGTTCGTGAGAGCATATGCCTATTTCTGGCTGGCAAAGATCCATGGAAGCGTTATTCTATTCAAGAGTATGGATCAGTATACTGAAAAAGATCACGAACGCTCCAGTGAGGAAGCCGTTTATGATTTTATCCTGGAGGATCTCCAATTTGCGGTGGATCATCTTCCGCTCAACAATCTTGCCGGCCGGGCTACCCAGGGCGCAGCCTATACCTTGATGGCGCGTGTAGGACTGTATGCAGGCTCTATTGCTAAATATGATCTCAAGCAGTTCAATCAGGATCCTTTGACGGGCATTTCACAGGCGAGGAGCGCGGAGTATTTTAAAAAATCAGCCGATGCAGCGCAAAAAGTCATCGATATGGCTAATGGGGGACTCTATGCCTTGGACGATAATTTTGCAAGCATTTTTACCAATAAAAATACAAAGGAAGCAATCTTTCGGGTAGATTTTGCAGCACCCGATGTCACGCATCAATACGACCTGGGCTATGCTCCACCTCGGGATGCTCTGGGTAATACATTGGTTTATGGTGTACCAACCGCGGAATTGGTCAATGAATTTGAAATGGCCGACGGATCCAAATTCTCCTGGCAGAATGCCGCGCAGGCAGCGGCTCCCTATACAAATCGTGAGCCTCGTTTCTATGCGACGATCTTGTACAATGGTGCAACCTGGAAAGGAAGAACATTGAATACGTCGACGACCGATGCGATAGAAGGATTCACAACATTTGGCGCGAGTGGCGACCCCAAACGTACCGTTACGGGATACTATGTACGCAAAATGCTTGATCCTACAAATACGACATTCGTTCAAAATAAGAGTACACAAAGCTGGATCGAAATGCGCTATGCCGAGGTCTTGTTGATTATGGCGGAAGCGAAAGCGCAATTGGGCGATTTTGCGACTGCAACAACCTACATCAATCAGCTTCGCCAGAAGCGTGGACTTAATGCCCTTAGCCTTGCCAACAATAATCAGGCAATGGCCGTAGTGGAGCACGAACGCAAAGTTGAACTCGCTTTTGAGGGACATCGTTTCTGGGATTTGCGCCGTTGGAGAAAAGCTCACCTCCTGTTGGATAATGTGAAGTTTACAGGGCATAAGATCAGTCCGAACGCAACAGGATTAACGTATGAAGTTGTCTCAGCAGACGCAACCAACAGAAGTTTCAGTACAAAATTATATTATCTGCCCATACCTGAAAATGAAGTGCAGTTGAACGGCGCTTTGACTCAAATTAAAGGTTGGTAAAAACATGAAAGACTAGCAATGGACAAAATAAAATTTTACAGTTTATGGGCCTGTGCGATCCTTTTGGGAGGATGTCAAAAACCTAATTATCTGGAGCGGAATGTGAAAAATCAATTGATGGATTTTTACGCTACGATTGATGGGAAAGGGCAAGATCGCCTCTTCTTGAGTACGATCAGCAATGATACGGTGTATTTGCACGTAGATTATTATTATCCGATCGATTCGGACAATGAAGTAGATCTTTCACGACTGATGTTACGCGCTTCCGTTCCGGCTGATGCCCAGGTGACGCCGGGATTAAATGGATTTACAGACTTGACGGCACCCAAGAAAATTACTGTTACCGCGGGAAACGGTGACGCAAAGGATTATGTGGTCATTGCCGAGAAGAAAGGCAATACAGATATTTCGGGAATCAAAATTACATTTAAAGACAGCGAACAAAAGGAAAATGAGGTTGAGGGTATCTTAAACGGGAATACGGTGACGTTTTATGTGGTGCCGGGCATGGATCTTTCACAATCTACCCTGAGTTACGTTATTAATAAACATTCCAGTGGTTCTATAGCAAGCGGAGGTCAGGTCAATTTAGCAAACGGTGCAGAAGTACCCCTGACGATTTCTGGAGCCGGAAATATCAAGCGGCAGCTCAAATTGGTTGTCAAAGAACCTGTCAAACTTGAAAAAGGGGTGGGCATTAGCCGGCGCTTGTTCCTGAAGAAAGCGGCAGACTTGGGCTTCACTGCAAATAGTGAAACGTCCTGTTTTGTGAGTGGCGATTACCTGGTGATTGTGAGCCGGACTTCACCATCTATATTTAAGGTGTACAACCGTTTCACAGGAGTTTATTCCCATAATCTAACAAATCCTTTCCCGGCTGGCCGCTTGATCTTCCAAGGCGTGAGCGATGAAAAAGGACGATTTATGCTAGGAACTTATACGCCGAATGGACAGAGCTTTGTGCTATACAAATACAAAGATGTTTTTGATACCAGTCCTGCCAAGCTATTGGATCTACCTTATAGCAAACCTGCTGCGGTAGCTGCCGGCGATGGCAATATCGGTCGTAAACTTAACTGGGTAGGGGATATGGACGGAAACGGTCAGTTACTCGCTTCGGTTGCAACCAGTCGTTACCTCCTGCGTTGGACAGTCGAAAATGGCCAGATAAAATCTACAGCTGCCGATGTCCTGGAATATAAGGATGGTGCGACATCATTAGGCTTCCTACCGGAATATCTTCCTTTAGGGGTCGGCGCTAACGCCGAACTGATCGCGAGTACTAACGCCGAACTTGCTTATGTTTCGGGAAGTACATGGGGGCGGCTAGCAGCATTCCCGGCAATTACAGGTACTGCTATGAATGGTGGTATCGCCTTTCAGCGTTTTAACAATGCAGATATTTTGGCTCAGGTCAAATTGTTTGGAAGCAATGAGATTGGTCAGCTATATGTTTATGATATTAGCGATCGAGCCCGCATTGGTACCACACTGAGCTCACCTACCTATAACCAATTGCGTGTTTATGAGTCGGAACTGTTTACTGGCGGTACCAATGGTAATGCAACCAGCGACATCTGTATGGGAACCTCAGAAAATGGACAAAGGCTTCAGGTGTATATGTTGACGACCTTTGGTTATCTCGTTGCGCAGGAGTTTACAATTTATGCCGATTCAAATTAAAATAACCGTTCCTTCACGCAGCTTGTGTTGCAGTGGAGGAACATTGTATTCATTCGTAAAAAAATAAAATTATGAACAAGCACATCAAAACAAGCTTATTGTTGATGTTAGGTTTAGTTTCGTGTAAAGTTGGATTTGCACAAAAAAGTGATTTAAGTAACGTGTCCAAAAAGATTGTCAGCGCAAATAAAGGCGATATCGTTTTGTTGGAGGATTTTCTAAAAACGGACTTTCCCAAGTTGCCTTACACAAAGACCGTATTACCGGGGCCGCAGTATATCATATCTGATGATCCCGAGTATATCCGTGTTCCGGAAGCCATTGCACTACAGGAGACGGTTGATCCCGGAGCAGTTAGGTTGTATGTCTATAACGTCAATGGTGTCAAAGAACCTCAAAAAATGCCCCGTAAGATTTCGGCGGTCATAAAAAACCTGGGGCATGAAAATATGCATTTTCGCATGTTGAAGTATGCTTCACAAAAACCGAGTTCAAACTACTTTGAAATTGGAAAGAAGGGGCTTGAGGACTACTTTTTATCTGCTGTAAACAATCAGGTGAAAGTGCTCAAACCGGGGGAAGTGATGGCTATCGATGAAAAACTGGAAAAACAGCTGGTACAATATGATGAACTTGTCCATGGCTTCTATGAATTTGTGGTGGACCAGCCGGCGCAGATCTCTGTCATACAATTTGCCCCAAATGAGTCTGGACCAAAAGTGTTTCCGCGGATAAAGACCCTGATTCCACATAGTCACGCAAACGCTGGGCGTGGTATTTTTCCAATTTCCAATTATCAGATTAATCCGAAAGATACGCTTGATACCAAAAAAGGGGCAGTGCAGCTGATTGTTGCCGACGGGCAGGACGATCCATGGATTACGGGAACGATTGGTGCGAAAAAGGAATTTGCCAAGAATGCCGGAAACTACGGGGTGCTGTATAAAACAAAGATCAAATGGAAGAGTACAGACGGAAAAGGATTGGCTTTGGTCAGCTGGAACAGCCGATCTGGTGACAACCAATGGTGTGGTGGTATGGGGCTGACCATGGAACTTGTGGGGCAAGACGGTCAAAAAACAGTAATGCAGTATCCCAAAAATACGCTGATTACAAAAGGTTATCCAGAGGCAATTCTGATCGAAACTTATTGGCCCGACCCGAAGAAGGAAATACAGGAAATTGAATTCACCTATTCTCCTCCGGGGGCCTCCTGCTTACCGACCCCATTAATTTTTGTACCAATTGATCCGAAGAAATAATGAAACACATACTCTTACTTTTTTTATTCGGCTTGACCGCCTGCAGTGCAAAAAATGAATTTGTTAAACCAGAATTTCCGGTTGTAGGTGTTGATGGGAATGAGTATCTCAAAAATGAGGTTCGTCCGGCTTCTTCAAAAGCTTGTTTTCAAGGAGCCTACTATCGAAAAGTCGTTTCCAGTACAGATGTTTGGGTCGGCATTAAGGCCGAAGTTACCTTACCAAAGATGGAATTTGATCCGGCGCGGTTGAACCCGAGCAAACCCAAGCAATACTTGGATAATCCCTCTGTTTATATGGGTGGTAACATGGGGGGACAGGAAACGGATATCGGTCTTACCTGGGAAGTGATTAAGGATGAAAAAAGAAATGTGACCGAAGACAGGCGAGCTTTCAGACCGTTTTTACGAAGAGCTGCACATAGCTCTGGCCAGGCAAGTCTTTACCAAAATGCACCCGCACAGGACGAATATTATTGGTATCCTGGAGAAAAGGTGCTGATGACATTGGAAATTGTTGCTCCGGGTATGTTAAAATTTGCTATACAGGGTAACGGCAAGAAATATGAAGCTACGTTTGAAAGTGCAGGATATACCCTGGGCGGATTGGGTGAATTTAAGCGGGTGAACGCCATCGATCAGGTGGCCAATGAAGGCAAGCCTGTACAAGCAACAAAGACGAAAGTATTGGAAGCGATTTGGTCCTACACCACTTTACTTCGCTATGATGCAAAGCAAGTGATCGAAGTGCCTATGCATACGGGACGGATGACACAGATGGCTTGTCCTACAATGCAATATTTTAAAATTCAGCAAGATGCTGCTGGCCTCAAAAAAGGAGGCGAAAGTCTGTTGATCAGTGGGGCCGGTTTTTAATCTTATTGGAGAAGATAATCTAGTTCAAAAAAAGAGGCTGTCCAATTAAGGTAGCCTCTTTTGCTATGATTGCTGTATAGACTATGCAAATAATGACCAGGTACCCCATGGAATACGAGCAAGCATTAAAATTAAACCGATGATGTAAAAAATCACAACAGTTTGATTTGCTTTTCTTGAGTTTTCCATCTTTTTAGCTTTTGAGTAGCCGATGGTGATCAATACAATGGCAATGATCATTGTTAAAGGGTGCTCAATGATTTTTAAACGTAATGTTGGATCTTTCATCACGCTGCCAGAGATCATCGATGGATACTTCAAATAAAAGTATAAGATCAATCCCACTAATAATTGAATATGCGATACGATAAAACCTAATAAGGCAATTTTACGGTTATAAGGTTTGTTGCCTAAATAGTTCATTAAGGTGATCACAATAGATATCACCAGGGCTAGCAATAAGACAATTGCTATTGTCGAGTGTAAGTGTAACATAAAAGCTCTCTTTAATTGTTTCCTAAGTTAGCAAAGATAAAAATATAATGAATGTATTTGTTAAAAATCATTGTTCTAGCAGAAATACCTCCGCAATTGGGTTGAAGAGGTACATGCGTTTGCTGGTTAACTCCATACATTTATAGCGTTTTCGTATTTTTTCAATCCGCTGAAAAGACCTCCCATTCTTTAATTTAAAAAAATGTCCATCTTCTAATGCTTCTACTGTAAGTGCATTGCTTTTTGCCTTGTCATAGGCCTTCAATGTACGAAATAGATGAAGATCGGTACAGCTCGATGCCGCTGGATTTTCCATATAACTGTGTATCGCGCTATTGACATCGGTTGGGAAGATACTGAGTTTTAAAAAAGGATCCATCAACTCCTTAAAATGTTTCTTCCATTCAGTCCCATGTGGTTTGACACGGTGTTGATGTTTGTTCCAGGTCTGAAGATGTGCAAATTCGTGTATGGTCGTGATTAAGAAAGAATAAGGATTCAGATCATGATTGACTGAGATACGATGTGGACTACCCTTAAAAGGTGCACGATAATCCCCCAGTTTGGTGCTTCTAGACCGGGAAATTTTAAATAAGCATGCTGTGTGATTTATCCAATTGGATATAATCGGTGCAGCTTCTTCGGGCATGTATTTTTTGAGGGTTGCACTGTAATCTTGCATGCCGTAAAAATAGTGATTTATTCATGCTCACATAATAATCAGAGGACATTATTTTGTCACTGGTAAACATTTTATTGTCAAAAGATCGTGTTTATCCGCAGGGAATCTGTGAAGTAATTCGCTTTGGTTGGTTCATCTTGGTACTATCAATATGTTGGATTTGAAGCGAGATTTACAAATGAAAGCACTACAAATCGTTTATGAAAAAGTTATTTTTAGCTATAATAATTAGTTTTATTTGGAATTTTGGTATTATTTTTAGTATTTAGCATCGTTGAATAAAATTCAAGAAGATAATGTTCAAAACCGATGCAATATTTTTTTGAAACAAAATACATTGAAATCGGTTGATTTTTAGGTAAATTACCTACTAAAGAAAGGATCATAAAAGATACGATTAATCCGGATGAGGAACGGTTTTCCTCTCAACTGTAAAATAGACCTTCAAGAATATGCTAGATACCTTACATATTAAGAATTATGCCCTGATCAACGTGTTGGAAATCCAATTTGATAAAGGGTTGAACATAATTACTGGGGAGACTGGAGCGGGTAAATCTATTATCATGGGAGCACTTTCCTTGATTCTGGGCAACAGAGCAGAGGGAAAACACTTTTTTGATCCGTCAAAAAAATGCGTGATCGAGGGAGAATTTAATATAGGGGCGTATCAATTAAACGGTTTCTTTGAGCAGAACGACCTCGATTATGCGGATCATACCATTATAAGAAGGGAAATAACGCCAGATGGTAAATCCCGTGCCTTTGTCAATGACTCGCCGGTTACATTGGCGGTACTAAAGCAATTGGGTGAGCAATTGATCGATGTACATTCGCAACACGCGACTTTGCAAGTCAATACGGAGGAATTCCAGTTTTTGGTCGTTGATAGTGTTGCTGGTTCATTTGTATTGAAACAGAACTACAAAGAGAGCTATACGGCCTATAAAAAAGCAAAGCGAGAATTGGAGGAACTCAAAGAGACGGTAAAAAAGGCTGCGATAGAATTGGATTATTTTCAGTTTCAATTTGATGAGCTAGATGGAGCGAACCTGGTTGCTGAAGAGCAGGGGACACTCGAACAGCAGCAGCGTCAATTGGAAAATGCAGAGGATATAAAGCGGGCGTTAAATGCAGCTTCACATTTGTTGGAAAACGACGATACGGCAATATTGACCCGACTGAAAGATACAATGACACAAGTTGAGGGTATATCTTCTTTTTTGCCTGAAGCATCTGATCTTTCTACGCGATTGAAGAGCACCTTGATTGAGCTAAAAGATGTGGCTGCAGAATTGGCCTCCCTCGAAGAAGATACACAATTGGATGAAGGAACTTTATTGGAGATTAACGAACGATTGAGCGTACTTTATTCGTTACAGAAAAAACATCATGTTGATTCTGTTCAGGAACTCATTCAGCTCAGAGATGATCTGGAAGCGAAGCTAATCGCCATCAATTCCTCTGATGAGCAATTGGAGCGACTGGAAGCTGAGGTTGTGCAGAAATTAGCGATTGCATTTGGGAATGCGAAGCAACTATCGGAAGCTCGCAAATTAGTGCTGGATAGGATTGCCAAGGACGTGCAAAATACCCTGTCGAATGTCGGTATGTCAAATGCCATGCTTCAGATCGTATTAGAGCCACTAAAAGATGGTGAGATGCGTGAGTCTGGCATAGATACCATTCAGTTTCTATTTTCGGCCAATAAGGGGCAAGCATTACAATCTATTCATCGCGTAGCTTCAGGAGGGGAACTGTCTCGTGTTATGCTGGCGATAAAGTCGTTGGTTGCTAAAACTTCGGCTTTACCAACAATTGTTTTTGATGAGATCGATACGGGGATTTCGGGTGAGGTTGCGTTACGTGTAGGGGAGGTCATGGAAAACCTAGCTGAAAATATGCAGGTGATCGCTATTTCGCATTTGCCACAAATAGCTTCAAAAGGTGCAGCGCACTTTAAAGTATACAAAGAAGATAAGACCAATCGTACCATATCAAATATTGTTCGTTTAGATCAATCCGGAAGGGTAAAGGAAATTGCACAGATGCTGAGTGGAGCAAACCCGACAGATGCTGCGGTAGAGCATGCTGAGTTGTTGTTGAAAGGAGAGTAGCTGGATTGGATGGCCTGACGTACTAGGAGAAGGAGTGAAAAAAATAAAACCTCAGAAAATCTATTCTGAGGTTTTATTTTTATTTACTCTACGAAATCAGTTTCTGATATTATAATTTTTACAATTATGTCTTGAGTAGGCGGATTAACTGTAAAATCATTAGTTGGATCTTCTCCGATTATTGAAACTTCTCCGACTTTGTAGTCAATATGGAAGCTGACGGGATTGGTTTCTCTACCATCATTGAATGCAAATGAAGCTGGTAATATTTTGTACGAAGCTTCTTTATTTAAGCTCATATGAACAGAAACATTTCCTTGATCGATATAATATTTGGTAAGTTCCGGAAGGTTTATCTTATGTATTATCCTTTTATTATTATCGGATGACCATTCATTTGGTTTAACAGTATAAATAAATGACCTGCCAGGATTAATAGCCTCTTGTGTAATATACTCCTTTGTACAAGAAGAGAATGAAACTAGGGCTGTAGTTCCAATTAAAGCTGCGAATAAAAGTCTTTTCATATCGTTTGTGTTATTTGTGACATTTTTTATTATAGGACGATAAAATAGTGCGAAAGTTTAACGTCAAACTTCTTTACAACAAAAAATGCACCATAATGGTGCATTTTCTTGAAATTATTTCGAGTACAGCAAGCGATTATTTCTCAGCTGTATCTTTTGAAGACTTCGGATCTGAGCTAGAGACCTCAATATCTTTGGTTTCCGGATTGATGCTGACAGTTAAAACCGAACCTGTTTGCACATTTCCCTTGAGGATTTCTTCCGCAATTGGATCTTCCAGATATTTTTGGATTGCCCGTTTTAATGGACGTGCACCGAAATTACTGTCATAGCCTTTATCGGCAATGAAACCTTTTGCCTCCTCCGTCAGATTAATGGTATAACCTAAATCTGCGATTCGTTTAAACAATGACGTCAATTCAATATCAATGATTTTGAAGATATTTTCTTTTGTCAACGAATTGAAAACAATAACATCGTCAATACGGTTCAAAAACTCTGGCGCAAAAGCTCTTTTTAATGCAGTTTCGATTACTCCACGGGAGTGTGCATCGGTTTGTTGAGATTTTGCTGCAGTAGTGAAACCTACACCTTGACCAAACTCTTTCAATTGACGTGCTCCAATGTTGGAGGTCATGATGATAATCGTGTTACGGAAGTCCACCTTACGACCCAAACTATCGGTCAACTGACCTTCATCCAATACTTGCAGTAAAAGGTTGAATACATCAGGGTGAGCTTTCTCAATCTCATCCAAAAGCACTACCGCATAAGGTTTGCGACGTACTTTCTCTGTTAACTGTCCACCTTCTTCATAACCTACATATCCCGGAGGCGCTCCGACCAGACGTGAGATAGCAAATTTCTCCATGTACTCACTCATATCAATTTGGATCAATGCGTCTTCAGTATCAAACATAAATCGAGCTAATTCTTTTGCCAATTCTGTTTTACCGACACCAGTAGGACCTAGGAATATAAAGGAACCAATTGGTTTCTTAGGGTCTTTCAATCCAGCACGTGTCCGTTGGATGGCTTTAACCAATTTACCGACGGCATCATCCTGACCGATGATTCTGCCTTTCATCAGTTCACCCATATTCAACAGTTTTTGGCTGTCGGATTGGCTGACACGTTGTACTGGGATGCCGGTCATCATCGCCACAACTTCCGCTACATTTTCCTCAGAAACAGTGTATCGCTTAGATTTGGTTTCTTCTTCCCAAGCAATCTTTTCTTTCTCTAACTCGTCGATAAGCTTTTTCTCTGTATCGCGTAGTTTAGCAGCTTCCTCGTATTTTTGACTACGAACAACCTTGTTTTTCTCCAGTTTGACTTCTTCGATTTTATTCTCGATATCAATAATGGATTGCGGAACATGAATATTGTTCAAGTGTACACGTGAACCTGCTTCGTCCAATGCGTCAATCGCTTTATCTGGTAGGAAACGATCCGTAATATAACGTGTTGTCAATGACACACAGGCTTCAATCGCATCTGGCGTATAAGTCACATTGTGGTGATCCTCATATTTCTCTTTTATACGATTCAAGATCTCTACAGTTTCATCATGTGTAGCTGGCTCGATAGTCACACGTTGGAAACGACGGTCTAAAGCACCATCTTTCTCAATATATTGACGGTATTCGTCCAGTGTAGTCGCACCGATACATTGTATTTCTCCTCTTGCCAAGGCTGGTTTAAACATATTAGAAGCGTCCAAAGAACCCGAAGCACCACCAGCACCAACAATGGTATGGATTTCGTCAATAAACAAAATCACATCTGGAGATTTTTCCAGTTCATTCATGACTGCTTTCATGCGCTCTTCAAATTGACCACGATATTTCGTGCCAGCAACAAGAGAAGCTAGATCTAAAGTAACCACACGCTTGTTGAACAACACACGTGATACTTTGCGTTGCACGATACGTAACGCCAATCCTTCTGCTATAGCCGATTTACCTACTCCAGGTTCACCGATCAATAACGGATTATTCTTTTTACGACGTGATAAAATCTGTGATACACGTTCGATTTCTTTTTCACGACCTACAATAGGATCCAATCTTCCTTCCTCAGCAGCTTTGGTCAGATCTCGACCAAAGTTGTCCAATACAGGTGTTTTGGATTTAATATCCGAAACCTTTTTAGGTTGGATATATTGATCATCCTCAGCAAAGTCATCGTCACCGGTAGGAGAGCCTGGGGCTTCATCCTTGATGGTGGTTCTATTTTGCTCAACTTCAGATTTGAAGATGTCATAAGTCACATTATATTGCTGTAAAATCTGCGAAGCGATATTATCTTCATCCCGCAAGATAGCCAATAATAGGTGCTCGGTGCCTATAATATCTGACTTGAAAATTTTCGCTTCCAAATAAGTTATTTTCAGCACTTTTTCAGCTTGTTTAGTTAACGGCATGTTGCCAATAGGTGCACGTGATACAGATGCCCCCTTCACTGCGTCCTCCACAGATTGACGTAGGGCAGTTGTGTCAATGCCTATGTTTTTAAGGATTTTGATCGCCATTCCATCGCCCTCACGAATCAAGCCGAGCAACAAATGCTCTGTGCCTATATAATCGTGACGCAATCTCAAAGCTTCCTCTCTACTGTACGATATAACATCCTTTACGCGCGGTGAAAATTTTGCTTCCATTGAATACCTTTCTGTTTTATATTAAGGATATATAAATGTAGTAAATTCTACATTTCAAACCTTAAAATTATTTTAAATAATGTCATCAACAATTAAGCCATGACCATTATAC
>RCUL01000125.1_pt1 | contig 74869 bp, 66 predicted proteins | sample 2167521 | NCBI WGS metagenome assembly RCUL01 (sample SAMN09932745, study PRJNA488358) | compost metagenome | feature: garden; material: soil; isolation source: compost soil in acetic acid-enriched culture | place: Germany: Experimental Botanical Garden Goettingen | collected 2016-01-27
TCGCAAGGTCTACCGCTCGCGCAAGCAAGCGAGGTCAGATGTGTTCGATTACATCGAGCGGTTCTACAAGCCGACGCTTGGGTACATAAGTCCGATAAAGTTTGAGGAAGCTCGAGAAGCTTAGGTCGGTGTCTACAAGACCGGCAGCAGCCCAGTATGTCCACGAAATGACTCGGCTTGCAACTCAGCTCCGCTGGGGCACGAGCTCCGGTGTATTCGAGCACACCACGATTCTGGTTGAGCCTCGTGTCAACGCGACATAGAGATGGCGCGCATCCATGTTCTCAGGAGACGGGATTACCACCACCTCCGCTTCAAGCCCCTTGAGCAGTAGCGTGCTGCCAATCGCGCGACGAGCTAGCTGACGGCTGTCATGGCGATTGCGCTCACGTTCGCGCACGGTGGCCGCCGAGAATGTGCAGGTACTCTCTTCGGCCATCTGGAGGGCGCGCAGACAGCCATAAAGAACGTCCGGGCGGTACACCCGTGCATTCTCCTGGTGCGCAAGGGAGCGTAACGCGTCTGCTGCCAGTTGATAAGTCGGCGTGGCGGCAAAGGCGACGAGGGCCACTTCAGCAGGCGTTGGCGGCGTGCGCGCGGCGCCTCTGCGCAGGATATCCAACCTCTGTAGGAGTGCGGCGACACCGACCTGCGTCATTGTTTCGGCAGCAAAATGCACCAGCTGCTCCAGAGCATCGGGTGCTTCCGGGCTGAACGTAGAACCAAAGCTTGTAAGGTCTGCGAGGTCCACAGGCTCGACAGCCGTAGCTCCTGGGGTCTGGCTGGCCATCTGCCTGCGTCCACGGGGATTGCGGCTGTCTCCGATGACCAGGACCTGTCCATCGGGCGTCACCGAGCGCGTTAACGCCGCGCTCAGACGTTGACGGTCGGCCGTGGCGTGTTGCAACGGAATCCAGGTGACTTCTGGCGGCGCCGTCCGCAGATCGACGTTGCCGCCAACTTGGAGGACGCGCCTGCAGTCCAGCAGCCACTGGCCGAGCTGTGGTGTGCCAGCGTTGATCCATCGCCAGGGTTGGTTGAGTTCCCCGATTGGTGGGAATTGCTGCAGAACCTGGACGTTCCAGTCGACCAGTTGATTGCCGCCGAAACCAAAGATGGCCTGCATCGGGTCACCGAGCACGCATGTCGGCAGCACGGATGCTAGCGCGGTGACCAGGGAATGCTGCACCTGATTACAGTCCTGATACTCATCGACGACGAGGTGAGCGTACGTCGCTGTCAGCGTGTCATTTAGATGCCTGGCTTGCACCAGTCGGTGCGCGGCCAATCGAATGGCGGGATAGTCTGCGCCAGGATTTTTAAGCTCGAGGATATCGGGCGCTATGCTGCTTCGTCCTGGGAACAAACTTACAAGGCGCATGGCAAACCCGTCGAGCGTGGCGATGCGGTACGTCGACGGCGGGACATGGCCGCGCTGCATACGCTGCCGCAATGTAGTCACGCCAGCATTGGTGTGCGTGAGAATAAGCACGGGCTTATGACCTGCATGCCGCATCAGGGTGTCGGCAATGATTTGTGTTTTTCCACAGCCGGCAGGAGCTGTAATAGCGCCCAGGCGGTAGGCTAGCAGATCATGCTCAGGCATGAGCCCACCTATACAGTTGTTTGACCAGCGCCAGGAAGCCTTCTTCCGAATTTTGCAGATGAGGGCCGACTATGTCTCGGGACAGGTCTTCGAATTTGGTCAGAGACTTGAACCAGCCGTTCCTGCGATTGCGGGACGTCAAAGCGAGGGCTTGGCGCACCTCCGCGGTGTACTGGGTGCCGGCAGCACGCTGCTCGCGGATGCCAGCCAGCGTGATGCTCCCTTGTGAATGCGCTTGAATGTGAGCTGCCACTAGCTCTTCATCGGTCAATTCAACAGCTCGCTGAAGCAAAGCATCTACGGCCGGATCAGGCAGGCTGTGGAATAGCTCGTCCTCAAGGGCGCGCCCCGGCCGCCAAGTCATCGTTTCACCTCCCAGCCTTGTATAGGCAGCCACCACCGCAGGTGTCGGTGGCTTATCCGCGTCGACCAGGACCAGCACCCGATAACCCAGGCGCTGCAATGCCAGACCGCGGACGAAGCACCGGTCGGGTTCACCACCACCAACGTTCACGTAGGCTGTTCCCGCAGCCAGCATGGACTTACCATTAATGGAAGTCCAGTAATGATCAAGGCCACGGATGAAACCGACCTCGCTCGCACCCTCGCATACGATCACGTTGCGCGCCAGGAATGCTTCCGGGTCGGCGCGGACAGTGCTCTGCACGTCATCGGCCACGCCGACCGGCAGAACGTAGGTCACTTGATCGGTGCTCTTTCGAACCACGAAAATCTGGCTGCCGTTGAGCTCGCGCACCGCGACAGGGGAATGCGTGGTCATAAATACCTGGAGTGGTGCAGAGCTTTCTTTAGCACCTAGAGAATTCATCAGTCGCGTGAGCCGATGCGGTTCAAGGCCGTACTCCACTTCATCGACCAGCACGATAGAGGCGCGTTGCGCAGCTTCGCGTTGCAGGCCGGCTACCAACAGCCGAGATGAGCCGGTGCCCAGCGCACGCAACGGCACACCGCTAGCATCGTGCAAGGAAATCGCGCTATCTCCGATGGAAACCGCCTGAGAATCTAGCAGCGCCTGGACCGGCCCGCCCGTGGGAACGCCGAGGCTTGCCGCAGTTTGGGTTACCGTCTGAAGCGTATTACCCAACTGAGCGCCGGCTTGGTCGCCGAAATTAAGCCGTGCTTCGCGAGCGGCCCGGGCGAACTCCGCGGTAAGTTCGGGCCGCTCCTCGGAAAGTCGGTTAAGGACTGAATTGCGATTCCACGACAGGTTGGAGCTGGCATAAGCGCCCAGCCGAGCCGGCGCCAAGGTAACCCGCTCTTTCCAGGCGATGTTTCGTTCCTGGCCCAACGCCTGTGCACGGGCAGAGACCAGCGTCCATGCAGGTTCGAGGTCGCTTTGAACGGTAAGTCGGAGCACCAAAGCGGTTTCCGCGTCTTGCCGTGGCTCCTCGTCCACGATTCCTGTGGCTGCATCGTAGCCCCTCAGGTAGTTTCCGTAGGAATCCAGGTCCTTCAATACATCGGGCAAGGCTCCAAGGGTCAGCGTAATCAGGATGGGCTGGGTAATATCTAATCGATGAAAGTCGGTATCCCCAAATGAAACGTTCCTGCGCGCACCCAGGCAGATATCGATCGCATCCAGAATCGTGCTTTTGCCGCTGTCTCCGGGACCGATCAGACAATTCAATCCCGGTGCGGGAAGCCATATCAGGGATCGTATGGATCTGAAGTTTTGGATCTCGACCTTGCGAATTTGAACCATGCCCCCTCCTATGATGTGTTGCCCGCGCCTCTCCTATATAGGCTCACATCGGTGGCCGTAGCTGCGGGACAGTCTTCTGATTCTGATTGGCACGCCCCCTCTGATGGGAGAAATGCACCACACCGTCTGTGTTCATTAGAGATAGATCAATTCTGCTAGATACCATGGTGGGTATCAGTGCAGGGATCCAAACTTGGCATGTTAGCAGTCGCCGCTTTCTTCAGATATCCGCTTCACCACCTGCCCCCCTTATTAGCTACCTCATGTGCCCAAAATGTATATAGATGCATTGAGTTAGCCGAACGCGCTCAAGCTGACTTAGTTAACGTCTGTTCAACGTAGAAGCCATCACCTGTTGACAGCCGGGAAGCGGTCTTTGAACTGCGTGGGCACAGCGCCTTTGTGAGAGCTTCGCTGAATGGCCGATACTGGCAGTGCATCAGTCACTCATTCTGTAGAAAGTTCAATGGCAGGTAATGTGGACAGCGGCAAAACTGGATGACTGCAGTTAGCTGAAGCCGACTTCTAACACTTAGGTCAGTTTTGCAGCAGTTGCCTGTCGTTCAATAATTTTGGCCGACTGCTGATTGCTTCATAGCAACCATAAGCAGCGCATTTCGGCGAAGCTACTTGATGCAATCGAGAAAAAGCTGGCCGATGCACTCGGTTCGTTCCGCCGCTACTTTTGTTCAATTTACGCTTACTGTTCAATAAAAATGAACAAACTGAAAAAGTGAACAAAATTTGACATGTGGAGTGATCCATTTTTGCAGTTGATAAGTGAATGTCACCACTCTGCAGCCAATCACCACCCATGACCGAGCGACACAGATCAGCCAGAACAGTTCTTGCCAAAAGTGCGCAAAACAACGGTTTCTGGCGGAGAGCGCTGGTCGTTAGGGAATCCCAAGCACGTGCAATGCACCTTGTATTTGAGTTATGCGACCAGCGCAGGAATACCTATGCACAAAGGTATTCCGGAAAATACAAAACTGAGTGATAAAAATTCTGGAAAGTACAACACTCAGTGAGAAATGAGTACAAAACTAGCCTCTTCAGGCATTGCTAAGCCATTGATTTTTCGTCGAGGTGTGTACAACACTCAGTGAGAATCGACATAGATAACGGCGGTCTTCGAGAGCGCATGGGCTACCGATTGGCAGCCCATGTGTAGCTATATGTTTCTTAGTTTTCACTATAAAACCGCTTTTATTTTGCAAGCTGTTGAATTTTTTCGGTGAATAGGGTTTTTGTCGCGTGGTTCGGGCTGTCTTGCTGAGGAAAGGTGAAGAGTCGGCTTATCTATGTATGAGATGCGCCGTGAACCACTGCGCCGCGCAGGAGGGGGCAAGCCGTGGGTCAGCCATTCAGCATCTTTGATGCCAAGAATTGGTGTTGGTGCTGAATGATTGTTTGGGCTCCAGCAGGCCCTTGCTGCTTGACACAAGCACAGGTCTTCAAAAACCAAAGTGATGTTCTTTGTTGTATGAAGACCCGTTGCTATGGAGTTCACCTAAGCATCAACCCCATTTCATTTCACCTTTGGCGACCTTTGCACCTATCTGCAGGGCTGGAGCCAGGCCTGCGGCGGGGTAGCGTTTGCTCATGGCTGCGATCAGCGCATCGCTATGCGGCGCTTTGGCCAGTTCTTCTTCAAACGCGAGCAGGTACTCACGGGTGTAATTCACGGCAGAGATATCCAGCGCGCTGTTGTTGGCCATGTGGCCAGGCACCACTGTGGTGGGCTTGCGCGCGGCGATGGCATCCAGGTTCTGTATCCAGGCAGCACGTGAGGCGGGTGTCGGGGTATCTGCGGTCCAGACGTGCAGGCCCGAGAAAATCAGTACACCACCGAATACGGCATTCAAAGAGGGCACCCACAGGTAGCGGCGGTTGCTCATGCCCCGGGCCTTCACAATTTCGATGGCCTGACCTTCCAGCGCCAGCGCAGGGCCATCAAAGGCTTCAGGAAAGATGATGTCCGCCAGTTTTTGCGGGCCGTTCTCTTTGAGCTGTGGTGCCCATGTATCAATTTTCTTTTGTGCATTGGCGCGGATTGCGGCAATGGTTTCGGTAGCGGCAATGACTTTGGCGTTTGGAAATGCTTGCTTGATAGGCCCAAGGCTGAAGTAGTAGTCGGGGTCACTCTGGCTGATGTAGATCGTGGTCAGGGTCTTGCCCGAGGCTTGGATCGCCTCAGCCACAGCACGGCCATCAGGCAGTGAGAAACCTGCGTCGATCAGGATGGCCTCCCTGGCGCCGGACAGCAGCACGGGTGCACGGAAGAAGCCTTTCTCGCCCGCAGGCAAGTGTTTCCATTGCAATGAAGGTGTTGTGCTCGATAAGGCTGCGCAGCCTGCCATGGCGATGGTGGCGCCTGCGGCTGCAGCGGTTTGAACAAAATTTCGGCGGTTCATCAGGGTGCTCCTTTGGTCGATGTGGATAAAGAGAGAAGACCTCAGGCCGCAGCCAGCTGGTCTACGAAGTTTTGCGGGTTAGAGAGTGCTGCGTTTGAAGAGATCAGCTGGTGTTGTCCATTCATCTCCACAATGAAGGCAGGCACACCACGTGCCCCAAATTGCGCAAGCAGTGCTTGCGCCTGTGCAATGCGGGCGCTGTTGGCGGCGATCAGGCTTGTATCTGGCTGGGCCAGCAGTTTCGCAGCGTCTTCAAGGCCAAGCGCATGGAGTAAAGATGCCAAGGTGCCAGGCTGCGTGATGTCGAGCCCGTCCACGTAACGTGCCTGCTGGATGGCTTTGAGTGCATGCCCCTCACTGCTGGGCGCTGTCTGAGCCACGGCGGTCAAGGCCAGGGTGGCAGGCCCGCTGTCAAACATCTGCTGGTGGTTGCTCAGCACTGCATGGCGGTAGCGTTCGGTGAACCGCTGGCCTGTCAGTTGCTCAATGCGCTGGTCGTTGCTCCATGCGTAGGTCGCGAACTCCTCGCTCATCGTCCGTGCGCCTTCGCCAGAGAACAGTCCGCTGGGCAGCATTTGCAGCGCTACGTCTGTGCTGTTTGCCAGAGCTTGTACTGCGCCACCAGCGCCGTAGCACCATCCACACAGCGGGTCATAGATGTAGTACAGGGTTTTGCGCATAGAAAGTCTCCGTTTCATTCAATACCGTGATGGTAGAAGCCCTGCATTGATGAATAAAGGGTGGTGAAATAGATAGACCGTATGTAAAAAGCAAACAATATGGAAGAAACTGATCTGAGTAACTTTGCCAATCTCAAGCGACTGGCTTATTTCGCCGCAGTGGCGGAGACCGGCAGCTTCACGGCCGCAGCAGACCGCCTAGGTATTACCAAAGCCGTGGTGAGCCAGCAGGTGGCGCGGCTGGAGAGAGAGTTTCGAACGACCTTGTTGACGCGAACGACACGCAAGGTGGCACTGACTGCAGCTGGCAAAGGTTTTTATCAAAGATGTGCGCTGATCCTCAAAGAAGCGAGCGATGCCTTTGAGGAACTGGCTGAGGTAGCAGCAGAACCTGCTGGGACACTGCGTTTGACCGCGCCGCTGGACTACGGTATTACCACGATCGTGCCGGCCATTGCTGAATTCACACGGCGCTTTCCGCAATGCAAGGTCGATGCAGCGCTCAGCGACCAGTCCCTCGACCTCATGGCTGGGCAGGTGGAGCTGGCAATTCGTGTGGGCTGGCTGACTGACCTGCATTTGCAAGCGCGGCAAATCGGGACATTTCGGCAACTGCTGGTGGCTGCCCCTGGCTGGCTGTCGCAAGCGGCACGGGTGACGGCGCCGAAAGACATTGAGGCACTGCCATTTGTGGCCAATACGGCATTGCGTGACCCCACACGCTGGAGCTTTTCGCACAGTGCGCTAGAGCCGCAGAGCGTTGCTGTGCACCCGTGCATCTATCTGGATGCAACGCTGGCCGTGCGCGAGGCAGTGCGTCAGGGGGCGGGACTGTCCATCTTGCCGGACTATATGGTGGCGCAGGATTTGGCTGAAGGAAGTTTGACCCACGTATTGCCCCAGTGGGCGTTGCCTTCTGGGGGCATTCATGCCGTTTTTCCGGCATCAAGGTTTCGTCCAGCAAAGGTTCGGGCTTTTGTGGATCTTTTGCAGGAAAAGTTCTGTCTGTAACCGTGCCAGACCCGCCTATTTCTACCCTTTTGGTAATACCGAGCTTTATTTTGTAATGAATTAAATAATTTTGTGGAAAGCAAAGAGAACTCTATTTAATCAAGAGTTTGAGTATTTTAATTACTTGTTAATACTTCCTTAATAATAATTATCTATTATTAAAGGTTTTATTTAAAAATTACAATAAAAACAATAGCTTACTAGGTTGATGTGTGTCAATTTGAATAGGGTGCTAAGCATTTGAAAATCAGGGTATTCCTTCATAAAAGGATTTTCAAATGCATGAAAACCATATTAGTCCCACACCTTCGAATACAAAGCGGAGTTTCTTGCAAGAGTTGGTCGCTTTGGCCACTGGCTTTGGCTTGGCTGGTAGCGCGAACGCTGCGCTGCCTGAGCCGGACTTTCAGCCACAGCGCCGCCCCGGTATGGAGGGCAAGCGTTTTGGCATGCTGGTGGACATGCGTAAATGCATTGGCTGCCAAGCGTGTACCGTCAGTTGCTCTGTAGAAAATCTGCCTCCTATTGGCCAGTTCCGGACAACGGTGCTGCAATACGAGATCAGTCAGCCAGGGGCCAGCGCTCCTGCCATGGTGAGCTTGCCGCGCCTGTGCAACCACTGTGACAACCCACCCTGCGTCCCTGTTTGCCCGGTGCAAGCAACCTTTCAGCGCACAGATGGCATCGTCTTGGTGGACAACGAGCGTTGCGTGGGCTGCGGGTACTGCGTGCAAGCCTGTCCGTATGACGCGCGCTTTATCAACCATGAAACGCAGACTGCCGACAAGTGCACTTTCTGTGAGCACCGACTGGAAGCTGGGCTTTTGCCTGCATGCGTAGAGAGCTGCGTGGGTGGGGCCCGCGTGATTGGTGACCTGAACGATCAGGACAGTGAAATCAACCAGCGTATTGCTGCGCACAAGCAGGACATCAAGGTGCTCAAGCCAGACATGAAGACAGAACCACGAGTTTTCTACATTGGTTTGCCGGATGAGTTCGTCAACGGTGTTGACGGTCAGGCCAGCGTGCGCCTTCTCTCCGATCACTGAAGCCTAGGGAGCGTCTTATGCAAATCACTGAACTCTTGACCCCGCACTACGAAGTGGCCTGGCTACCTTGGGCTGTCCAGTATTTCTTTCTGGTAGGGGTGGCCACGGGTGCCGCACTACTGGTTTCGGTATGTGCTTTTGGTCAACGCGGTAGTGCCATACAGCGTCTGTTGCCTGTGGCTGTTTTGACGCTGGCCGTAAGCACCCTGGCTGCACCCGTTTCGCTGCTGGCGGACTTGCACCAGCCCGCGCGTTTCTGGCACTTTTATGCCTATTTCACGCCTTGGTCGTGGATGTCGCGTGGTGCTCTGCTGTTGCCGCTTTTTGTGGTCATTGCACTGGCCTTTTGTGCCACCTGGTGGCTCGGTAAAACCCGCTGGATGCGGGGACTGGTGCCAGTGCTGTTGCTGTCTGCGCTATCGATCACTGTGTATTCCGGTGCAGAGCTGATGGTGATTCGTGCACGGCCCTTGTGGAACACCCTGTGGGTGCCTGTGAACCTGGCCTTGACTGGGTGGCTGGCCGCAGTAGGCGTGATGCTGGTGGTCGAGCGCTTTTTGCCCGCCAAGCTGCGCCCCGATAACAGCGCCCTGCAAGCGCTGCGCAGCATAGGCTTAGGGATTGCTGCCCTGTTGTTGTTGGTGGTCTTGGCGTGGGCCGTGTCTGGTGCGCTGGGCTGGAGCCCATCGTTTAACGAAGCTTTGCGTCTGTTCAGCGAATTTCCTGTGTGGCGCATGACCATGCTGGGGTCGGCAGTGTTTGGCGCTGTGGTGGTGGGTGCGCTGCTTCGTGGCAAGCAGCGACTGCATGCCAGCGGTTACACGCTGGTGCTGGGCCTTGGTCTGGCTGCTGCGGCCTGGGCATTCCGCTGGGCTTTGTTCATGGGCGTGCAAGGCGTGCCTAAGTTTGGAGCAGGGCTGTACCTGTACCACATGCCTTTGGGGGGCGATGGCCTGCTGGGCATGCTGGGTGTTGCAGGCCTGTGTGTGGCCTTGGTGGCGATGGCAACTTGGGCGCTGGAAATCTTTCCTGAGCGCCGCCCCCAGACCGCTTGAGCGATCTTCATAGGTTTGAAGCTAATTCAGCCTCTAACGCAATATTGACGGGCACTTGCAGCGATTAAATAAACTGCAGGAGCCTGCCCTGAAAGGGCAGACCATGACTGATAAAAAACATTCTTCCGAACAATCCAACGAACCCGATGTAGCGCGCCGGCGCATGCTACTGCGCGGCGGTGCCGTGGCAGGCGGTCTGGCTGCTTTTGCTGCAGGCTACGGTGAAACGGTGGTTAAAACCGCCAAAGGCTTGGTGGCTGGCACCTCGGGTGTGCCCACAGCCAGTGCTACACGCGGCAACTCGCTCACCCCAGAGTTTCGTATCGATCCTTTGACTGGCCAGCTCACCACCCAGCCCGGGCAGGTGGTCAGCCCATCGTCATGTCTGGGGTGCTGGACGCAGTGCGGCGTTCGAGTGCGCATCGACACCGAAAACAACCAGATTCTCCGAATTGCTGGCAACCCTTACCACCCGCTTGCAACCACCAATCCCGCACCCATGGAAACACCGGTGCGCGAGGTGTACGCCATGCTGGGGGGCGACCATGGTCTGGAAGGGCGCGCCACCAGCTGCGCGCGTGGCTCTGCCATGCTGGCCCACCAAACGGCTGCACATCGCGTGCTCACGCCGCTCAAACGCGTAGGACCACGCGGCTCTGGCCAGTGGAAAAGCATTTCGCTTGAGCAGTTGGTGCAGGAAATCAGCGATGGGGGCAACCTGTTTGGCGAAGGCCATGTCGAAGGTCTGCGTGCCATTCGTGATCTAGAGACACTGATCGATCCGAACAACCCGGAGTACGGCACCAAGGCCAATCAGTTGCTGGTGACCGATGCGTCGAATGAAGGCCGCACACCGTTGATCAACCGTTTTGCGCGCCAGTCATTTGGTACGGTCAATGTCTCCAACCATGGCGCTTACTGCGGCCAAAGCTACCGGGTAGGCACGGCAGCAGCCTTGGGCAATATTGCTGGCATGCCCCACGGCAAGCCCGACTGGCGCAATTCGCGGTTTGGCCTTTTCATTGGTACCGCACCGGCGCAGGCAGGCAACCCGTTTCAGCGACAAGGGCGTGAGCTTGCAGATGCGCGCTCGCGCCAAGAGCAAACCTATACCTATGTGGTGGTCTCCCCCGTGTTGCCAACCTCATCGAGCTACGCTTCGGGTGATAACAACCGCTGGCTTCCCATCAAGCCAGCCACCGACCTGGCGCTGGTCATGGCCATGATTCGCTGGATCATTGAAAACGAGCGTTATGACGCCGATTTTCTGAGCCAGCCCGGCCCTGTGGCCATGGCTGCTGCGGGCGAAGCTTCATGGAGCAATGCCACGCACTTGCTGATCAATGATCGCAAGCACCCTCGCTATGGTCAGTTTCTGCGTGGGGCGGATATGGGGTGGCCCATGCCTGAGGCCGTTGACGAGAAGACGCCTGCTGAAGATGTGTACGTGGTTGAATTGCTGGATGGTCAACTTGCGCCACACACCAGTGCGCAGCCTGCACAGCTGTGGGTGCCTGAGCGCATGGTCAGCATTGCGCCAGCGCCAGACGCAGCAGAGGGCGCAGCCGCAGCGGTGGCCGTATGCACCGCCATGGTCAAGCTGCGCGAGGAGTCGCAGCAAATGACGCTGCAAGAGTATGCCGATCAGTGCGGCGTGCCTGTTGCAGACATCGAAGCGCTGGCGCAAGAGTTCACCAGCCATGGCAAGCAGGCGGTGGCCAACTCTCACGGCGGCACCATGAGTGGCGCAGGTTTCTACACCGCCTATGCCATTGCCATGCTCAACAACCTGATTGGCAACTTGAATGTCAAGGGTGGCTGGGTGCTGGATGCGGGGCCTTTTGGTCCGTTTGGCCCAGGCCCGCGTTATAACTTTGCGCAATTTCCGGGAGCGGTCAAAGCAGGGGGGGTCTCTCTGTCACGCACGCGTTTCCCGTATGAAAAGACCAGTGAGTTCAAGCGCAAAAAAGAAGCTGGAGAGAACCCATATCCAGCCAAAGCACCCTGGTACCCAGCACCGGGAGGGATGAGCAGTGAAATGCTGGCCGCAGGCCTGCTGGGCTACCCCTACCCCGTGAAGGCGTGGCTCAATCACATGAGCAACCCTGTGTATGCCATCTGTGGTTTTGAAAACACCTTGGTAGATGCGATCAAAGACCCGAAAAAGCTGCCACTGTTCATTTCGGTCGACCCCTTTATCAATGAAACCTCGGCACTGGCTGACTACATCGTGCCTGACACGGTTACCTACGAAAGCTGGGGCATTGGTGCTCCGTGGGCCGACGTGGTGGCCAAGAGCAGCACGGTGCGCTGGCCCACGGTAGAGGCGGCAACCTCCAAGACGGCAGATGGCAAGCCCGTAGGTTTTGAGAGCTTTGTGTTTGCACTGGCCAAGCAGCTGGTGCTGCCTGGTTTTGGCAAAAATGCGATGTCTACCAAAGACGGCGAGCCTCTGGATCTGGAGAGTGCAGAAGATTTCTACCTGCGTGGCATGTGCAATATTGCCTACCAGGCAGGCAAGCCTGTGGCTGAAGCCAGTGATGACGACGTTGCGCTGACAGGCCTTGAAAAATGGATGCCTGCACTGCAGCAGCGCCTCAAACCCGAGGAAGTACGTCGCGTCGCCATGGTCATGACCCGGGGAGGGCGCTTTGACAAGGTGGAAGATGCCTGGAAGGCTGACCACATCAAGGCGGCGCACAAGTTTCCGGTACAGATCTGGCATGAAGGCCTGGCCAAGATGCGCCACTCCATGACGGGTGAAAAGTACACGGGCTGCCCGACCTGGTACCCCACACGCTTTGCGGATGGCTCCAGCATGCGTGAGCATTTCTCCGAAAAAGAATGGCCGCTTTCGATGAGCAGCTATAAATCCAACCTGATGAGCTCGATGTCGATTGCTGCCGCACGCTTGCGCCAGGTACACCCGCACAATCCGATCAGCTTGAACACGGAAGATGCCGCGCGCTTTGGGATTGCCAATGGTGACCGTATTGAAGTGCGCACACCTGGCGCCAAGCTGGAGGGGATGGCGCTGGTGCGCAGTGGCATTGCCAAAGGTGCGATTGCCATTGAGTACGGCTACGGGCATACGCAATTGGGGGCTGTTGCCCATGTTGTGGATGGCAAACCCACACATGCCAATCCGCAGCACGGCAACGGAGTGAATCTCAACAGACTGGGCTTTACCGATCCCACGCGGCCAGCCAAAGACAATGTCTGGATTGACTGGGTCTCTGGCGCTGTGGTGCGGCAAGGCTTGCCAGTGAAGATACGCCGTATCAGCTAAGCGCTGTTGGCGTACCCCGCCGTTGAAGGGGCAGGCCAGTGAAGCCCAAGGCTTGCACTGGCCTGCTGTGCTTTGGATACAGTCCTTGTCATGCACGTATTAATTGTCGAAGACAACACGCTGGTTGCCCGTGGAATCAAAGCAGGCTTGGAGCTGCACGGAATGACCTGCGATATCGCCATGCACATTGCCCAGGCGCAATTGCTGATGGCTGCCTGCCAGTTTGATGTGTGTGTGCTTGATCTGGGCTTGCCTGATGGCGATGGACTGCAACTGTTGCAGCAGTGGCGTGCGCGCACCCTGGATGTGCCTGTGCTCATCTTGACGGCGCGCGGCACTGTCGAAGACAAGGTGCTTGGCTTTCAGACGGGGGGCGATGACTATCTGGCCAAACCTTTTGATTTGCCAGAACTGGTGGTGCGGTTGCAGGCGTTGCACCGCCGTGCGGCAGGCCGCGCCAGTGATTGGCAGCAATGGCCGGCCCTGCGCCTGAACCTTGCCACGCATGAGGCTTTTGTGCACGAGCAGTTGGTGGAGCTTTCACGCCGTGAATGGGCCTTGCTGGGGGCGCTGCTGCAAGCGAATGGGCGTGTGCTCACCCCTGTGCAGCTGCACGACAGGCTGTACGGCTTTGAGCAGGATGTGGGTAGCAACACCGTGAATGTGCATGTCCATAACTTGCGCAAAAAGTTAGGGGCTGAGCTCATTGATACCGTACGCGGACTTGGCTTTCGTCTGGGGGCAAGTTACTGCAAGGACATGGCATGAAAAGTTTGCGCTGGAGGCTGCTTGCCACGCTGGGCATTGCCATCTTTGTGCTGTGGAGCAGCATGGCCGCTTGGATGTTCACCAGCATCCGGCGTGAATTGATCAGTGTTCTGGATGACCGGCTGATCGCTTCAACACGCATGGTGGCCGGGATTGTTCAGCAGTTTTCACACGAGCAAATTCAGTCAGCAAGCGTGCCAGGCAAACATGTGGATCTGACCTCGGTGATTGCCCGAGATGGTGTGGCCTGTGAGGTTAGTCTGGTGCGCGCAGAGGTGGAGTTGCTGCCGCTTGCGCGCACAGAAAACAGCCCTGGTTTTGATAGCCTGCAGGGCACAGGTTTTGGGCGTATTGACAAGGGTGGAAAGCTTTGGCGCACCTTTGTTCTGGAAGAAAACGGTATCCGCATCGCAACGGCAGATCGTATTGATGTGCGAGAGGGGCTGGTTCACTCGTTTGCCTACGCCATGGTGCTGCCGTTTGCCATGGCATTGCTGGGGTTGCTGGGCATTACATGGTGGGCATGCACGAGGGGGCTGGAGCCTTTGCGGCGTCTGCAGCACACACTGGCCAAACGACCTCCACAGGATGGCACGCCGATTGAAGACGGCAGAGACATTGAAGAGCTGGCACCCATGGTCAACAGCTTGAATGCGTTATTGCTGCGCATGAACGCAGCCATTGAGCACGAAAGGCGCTGGACTGCGGATGCCGCCCATGAGTTGCGCACCCCCCTGACCGCCATCAAAACGCATGTGCAAGTCACGCAATTGCTGGTGCAGCGTGAATTGAAACTCATGCCAGGAGAAAGCTGTCTGGCAGCCGAGCAGATACAGCAGTCGCTGGAGTACACCATGTCAGGCATCACGCACATGCATGACACCCTGGAGCAACTGCTGATGCTGGCGCGGGTGGAAAGTGGCAGTGCCCTGAATACGCACAAGCTCAGCGGCATCGCCATTGTTGGTGCTTTTGAGCGAGCTTGCGAGCAATCCCAGCAGCACGCGGCAGAGCAAGGCCATACGGCCCAGCTTCAGGCGCGTGTGTCTCCTGGCGCACCAGAAGACTGGCAATCTTGGCAGGTGGCATTGCCCGCACCGTTGCTGGTGTGCGCAGTCAGCAATCTTGTCGATAACGCATTGCGCCACCACCAAGGCCAAGAGCCCGTGACCGCGCACTTAGAGCTTGAGGAGCAGGCCGGCCAGATTTGCATCAGCATTCGTGACCATGGTCCGGGCATGTCGCAAGCCGAGTGTGAACAGGCGATGCGGCGGTTTTGGAGAAAAAACCCATCCAGTCAGGGCAGTGGCCTGGGCCTGACGATTGTTCAGCGTATCGTGGACAGTGTTCAGGGGCAGTTGTCTGTGCAGGCCGCACCGGGTGGCGGTTTGATGGTGCGCTTGCAGCTGCCTGCGGTACTTTGCACATCCGCACAGTGCGCAGCTTAGAGCCGCTAACACCACCCTGGATACGTTGTTTGCTTTGCCTTGTCCTGAAGCAGCAGGGCAAAGCCTTCATCAATCCCAGTCGGGGGCCAGACCTTCGGGGTTGACCTCGCGGCCATTGCGATCGAGCGTTCCAATCAGTGCCATGTCTTGCGCATCCAGCTTGAGGTCACGGGCCAGCAAATTGCTGCTCAGGTTTTCACGTTGGGTTGACGATGGAATCACCGCGTAACCCAGTTGCAGCGCCCATGCCAGTGCCACCTGTGCCACGGTCGCGTGGTGTTTTTCGGCAATCACTGCCAGCACCGGGTCTTTGAGCACCTTGCCATACGCCAAGGTCATGTACGACGTCACCGCAATGCCTTGCGCTTTGAGAAAAGCTGTCAGCTTGTGGCTCTGCAGATAGGGGCTCAGCTCTATTTGATTGGTGGCAATTTCGTCTTTGCCAACTACGTCGATGGCCTGCTGGGTCAGCGCAATATTGAAGTTGGAAATACCGATCTGGCGCGTCAGGCCCAATGCCTTGGCTTCGGCCAGCGCTTGCATGTATTGCGGCAATTCCACGCCATTGCCGGGTGCTGGCCAGTGAATCAGGGTCAGGTCGACATAGTCGGTACGCAGTTTCTCCAGACTTTCACGCAGGCTGGATACCAGCTGGGTTTTGGCGTAGTTAGCGGTCCAGATTTTGGTGGTGATGAAAAGATCACTGCGGGCAACGCCGCTTTCGGCAATCGCTTGACCAACTTCGGCTTCGTTGCCATAGATTTGTGCAGTGTCGATGGCGCGGTAGCCCACGTCCAGTGCATTGCGCACCGAATCAATCGCGGTCTGGCCGGTCAGGCGGAAAGTACCAACACCAAAGGAAGGGATGCCCATGAAAAACTCCTAAGTCAGATAAGTCAGGTGAGAGAAGAAAGGATTGATCGAGACCATGCGCAGCGTGGCTGCTATCGATTCCGTGTTTCGCTATGGCCGGCAGTGCGCCAGCGCCATGTCGGTGGATGCAGTCTGGGACTGCAGAATTTTTTTGAAATTGAAGCCAATACCAGCAAAGCTGGAGTGCATGCGAAAAGTTGTCGCGTGCCTGCTCATTGGCTTATGCGCTTTGCCTTGCTTCACGGCGGTGCATGCTGCCCAGCCATACCAGTGCCAGCCCGCCTGCAGCAAGTGCAGCCCCCACCAAAGGTACGGCTGCATACCCCAGGCCTTGGCCAATCACCATGCCACCCAGCGCCGCACCGACGGCATTGCCAAGATTGAATGCACCGACGTTGACAGAAGAGGCCAGCCCAGGGGCCTGAGACGCCGCTTGCATCACCCGCATCTGCACGGGCGGCACGATGCCAAAAGCGGCAGCCCCCCAGAAGACCAGTCCAATAGCTGCCCCGGTATGGGTGGTCAGCAGCACGGGCAGCAAAAGCATGGTGAGTGCAAGGGCGGCAAGAATCAGCTTGGTGGCGCCATCAAGTGACCAGTCAGCCAGACGCCCGCCCAAGCTATTGCCCAGCGTGAAACCAATGCCAATCAGTACCAGCGCGAAAGCCACAAAACCTGGACTGGCCTGGGTCAGCTCGGTCAGCATGGGTGCGATGTAGGTGTAAAGCGTAAACATGGCGGCAGAACCGAGCACGGTGGTGCCCATGGCCAGCAGCACTTCGGGGCGCACCAGTACTTTGAGCTCACGGCGCACATCAGGGCGTGTACCGGGCATGCCCTTGGGCAAGGCCACCCACAGCGCTGCCATGGTGATCAGGCCCAGCATGGCCGTGCCACCAAACGCCACCCGCCAGCCCACTTGCTGGCCAATCCAGGTTGCGGCGGGTACACCGCCAATGTTGGCAACGGTCAGGCCCATGAACATGGCGGCAATGGCTCTGGCCTGTTTGTCCTTGGGCACCACGCTGGCCGCTACAACGGCACCAATGCCAAAGAAAGCGCCGTGGTTCAGGCTGGTGAACAGGCGCGACAGCAGCAGAGTGGTATAGCTGGGGGCAAAGGCAGACAGCAAATTGCCAATGGTGAAGATCAGCATCAGCGATATCAGCGCGGTGCGTTTTCCGAAACGGCTGAACAGCAGCGTCATGACTGGTGCGCCCACCATGACACCGATAGCGTAGGCAGACACCAGCATGCCAGCCGTGGGAATACTGACTTGCACTCCATCGGCAATAACGGGCAGCAAGCCCATGGGTGTGAATTCGGTGGTGCCAATGGCAAACGCGCCAATGGCCAGAGCGAACAGGGCAACAGAAGATTTCATGAAGCGCAGTGTGCCCGGTTAATATTTGCAGATTAAGCCTTGTATCTGACAAATTATTTTGAATTAAATTCAATAATGAAAACCACTCTGGATGAGCTACAGGCCTTTGCCGCTGTTGTAGATACGGGTTCGATCACGGCGGCCTCAGAGCTGCTGGGACTGACCATTTCGGCCACCAGCCGCACGCTGGGCAGGCTGGAGAAAAAGCTGCAAACCACGCTGCTGCGGCGCACTACGCGGCGGCTGGAGCTGACGGAAGAGGGGGCTCTCTTTTTACAGCGCGCGCGGGACATCCTGGCCGCGGTGGACGATGCCGAAGAGCAAATGGCCGCCAGGCGCATCCGCCCAGCCGGGCGGCTGCGTGTGGATGCCGCCACGCCTTTCATGCTGCATGTGCTGGTGCCGCTGCTGGAGAGTTTTCGTGACAAATACCCTGAGGTGCAGCTGGAGCTCACGTCCAACGAAGGTTTTGTGGACCTGCTGGAAAAGCGCACAGATGTGGCGTTTCGCATCGGTGCGCTCAAAGATTCCACGTTGCATGCACGCCCTGTGGGCATGAGCCGTCTGCGCGTGCTGGCCAGCCCCGGCTATCTCCAGCGGCACGGCACGCCCACTGCGCTGCATCACCTGGGGCAACATACCCTGCTGGGTTTTTCACAGCCTGAGACGCTCAACGATTGGCCTTTGCGTGATGCCGATGGCAACGTGCTGCACATTCAGCCCAGCGTTGCCTCGTCCAGTGGCGAAATACTGCGCCACATGGCGCTGGCAGGGCTGGGCATTGTGTGCCTGTCAGATTTCATGACGCACCAAGACCGTAGCGCTGGCACACTGGTGCCGCTTTTTGCGCAACAGACGCTGGATGTGTGCCAGCCGATCAATGCGGTGTATTACCGCAATACGGCGCTGGCAGCGCGCATTACGTGTTTTGTAAATCACATTGTGCAATCGCTGGGGGAGCGACCCTTCTGCGAGTGAAGGGCGCCATGCCCACTTCGCTTTACACGCGGTTGAAACTGTCTCGTCTGTGCTGTGCTGAGCGGGAAGGGGCTGCCACGCACCTCTATGATGGCGTAGCTTTTTTTTGAGTTTGCTTGTGAATTCTCCCTCTCGGCCTGTGGCCTACCTGTGTCTGGCGCTGAGCATGGCGCTGGTTGGCAGCTATGTGGCGCTGTCCAAACCGCTGGCGGCATTGTTTCCGGTGCTGCTGCTGGCCTGGCTGCGTTTTGGCATTGGCGCTGTTGCCATGGCACGCTGGCTGCGCAAAAACCCCGATGAAGCACCGCTGAACCGGCGCACCAAGCGCTTGCTGTTTCTGGAATCTTTCTTCGGCAACTTCTTATTCACGCTGTGCATGGTCACGGGCGTGAGCCTGACCAGCGCCGTCACCGCGGGTGTCACCATGGCGGCCATTCCCGTGGCGGTGGCGGTGCTCAGCTGGTTGATTCTGCGCGAGCAGATTGCCCGGCGTACCTGGGCTGCTGTGGCGCTGGCTGTAGCGGGCATTGCCCTGTATGCCGTGGCCAAACCGCAAGATGCCAGTGCAGACCAGCCTTATGCATGGCTGGGGCAGCTGTTATTGCTGGCTGCTGTGCTGTGTGAGGCTGTGTACGCCGTGATCGGCAAGCAACTGACCGCCACCCTGTCACCCAAGCGCATCAGCGCCATCATCAACCTGTGGGGCTTTGCACTGTCAACGCCATTTGGGCTGTACCTGGCGTGGCAGTTTGATTTTGGTGGTGTCAGCCTGCCCATGTGGACACTGCTGCTGTTTTACGCCTTGGCGGCCTGTGTGTGGACGGTCTGGCTGTGGATGACCGGATTGCGTGCTGTACCGGCTGCGAAGGCCGGTATTTTTACGGTCATGCTCCCCATCAGCACCGCCTTGGTCGGCATGCTGGTGCTGGGAGAGCACATCAGCCAGCTGCAATTGCTGGCGCTGGGCGTTGCGCTGCTGGGCGTGCTGGTGGCGACATGGCCGGTCAAGCCCCGCAAGCAGCCGGTCAACCACACTCTGTAAGCCATGCCATTGCCCCTCGTACTCGCACCGCTTGCCATCGTGACCACCACCGTGGCCACGCAGGCCCAGGCCCAGCAATTGGCGCAAGACGCCATCCACAGCAGGCTGGCCGCCTGCGCGCAGCTGGAGGCAATCACTTCGCACTATCAGTGGCAAGGCCAACTGGAGCACAGTGCTGAATGGCGCGTGGTTTTCAAAACCGTGCCCGATGCGGTGCAGGCACTGTGGCAGTGGCTGCAGACTGCCCATCCTTATGAGGTGCCGGAACTGTTGCTGCGTACTGAGCAAGCCGATGCCGCTTATGCCGCGTGGGTGAATGCGAATGTTGTAATAAATAATAGCTGCTAGCGCTTATGTATCAACGTTTTCAGTATTAAAACTATCTGAAAACGTTGCTGGTTATGCGCTCGTAGCTCCTAAAACAAAATCCCCGCAATGCGGGGCTTTTGTTTGGATGGGTTTTAGCCTTAAGCCTTAAGCCTTAAGCCTTAAGCCAGCAGGGCCTGGGCGAACTCTTTGGCGCTGAAGGTTTCCAGGTCTTGCACTTTCTCGCCCACCCCGATGAAGTACACGGGAATGGGGCGCTCTTGTGCAATCGCAGCCAGTACACCGCCCTTGGCGGTGCCGTCCAGCTTGGTCACGATCAAGCCGGTCAGGCCCAGCGCTTCGTCAAACGCCTTGACCTGGTTGAGCGCGTTTTGGCCCGTGTTGCCGTCAATCACCAGCAGTACCTCGTGCGGAGCAGAGCCATCGACCTTGCTGATCACGCGTTTGATTTTTCTCAGCTCTTCCATCAGGTGCAACTGCGTGGGCAGGCGGCCTGCGGTGTCCACCAGCACCACGTCTTTCTTGCGGGCCTTGCCAGCGCTGACGGCGTCAAAGCTGACGGCGGCAGGGTCGCCACCGGCCTGGCTAATGATCTCGACGGTGTTGCGCGTGGCCCAGACACCCAGTTGCTCGCGCGCGGCAGCGCGGAACGTGTCGGCCGCAGCCAGCAGTACGGACTGCTCGTTGTCGGCCAGGTGTTTGGTGAGTTTGCCAATCGATGTTGTCTTACCTGCACCGTTGACACCGGCCACCATGATCACGGTTGGCGTGTGCTTGCCAATGATCAAAGGCTTTTCCAGGGGTTGCAGCAAATCGGCCAAGGCATCGGCAAGCAGCGCTTTCACGGTGGCAGGATCGGTGGCTTTGCTGTCTTTGACGCGCCGCTTGAGGTCGTCCAGCAGATGCATGGTGGCTTTCACACCGGTATCTGCCATCAAAAGGGCGTCCTCTAGCTCCTCATATAAGGCATCATCAATCTTGGTCCCTGTAAACACGGTGGTGATACTGGTACCCGTTTTGCGCAGGCCTGCTTTGAGCCGGTCCATCCAGCCTTTGCGCTCGCCAGCCGCTTCGGGTTTGGCTTGCGGTTCAGGGGCTTGCTCAAAGACTTCAGACTCTGGTGCGACACTGGGAGGAACTTCTTCCTTGTCGCCCATTCCGAAGGTATTGCGCAGCCAACCACCGACAGAATCGGTTTTGGTAGCGGGTGCAGACATCTCCTCGTGCGCGGGGGCAGAGGCGGTAGTTGCGACGGTCTCAGACTGCTCAATTGCAGGAGCCACGTCGGCTTGTGGGACTTTTTTCTTGAAAAAACTGAACATTGGCGGGTTCTTAGAATCCTGCATTCTATGAAACGAACTTTATCCCTCCTAGTGCTGGTGGCCAGCCTGAGTGCCACGGCCGAGAATTCGGTGCCTGCTGGCACGTTGTCGTCATCTCTGGCCGAATGGGCCAGCACCTCAGCGGCCAACCCGGCTACGGCGGTGCAGCAGTTCACTCTGGGCAATGGCATGCAGCTCATCGTGCAGCCTGATCGCCGTGCGCCCACAGCCGTGCACATGCTGTGGCTGCGCGTAGGGTCCATGGATGAAGTCGATGGCACCACGGGCGTGGCGCACGTGCTGGAGCACATGATGTTCAAGGGCTCTGAAAAGCTGGCTCCGGGCGAATTTTCGCGCCGTGTGGCGGCTCTGGGCGGGCTGGAAAATGCGTTTACCAACCGGGACTACACGGGCTATTACCAGCAAATTCCCTCCAACCGTCTGCGCGACGTGATGGAGCTGGAGTCCGACCGCTTTGCGCACAGCCAGTGGCCTGACGAAGAATTCACCAAGGAGATCGAGGTAGTCAAGGAAGAGCGGCGCATGCGCACCGAAGACAACCCTCGCTCCATGCTGTTTGAGCAGCTGTCGGCCACCGTCTTTCAATCCAACCCTTACCGCCGCCCTGTGGTGGGCTGGATGAGTGACCTCAACTCCATGACCGCAGACGATGTGCGCAACTTCTACCGCCAGTGGTATGTGCCTGCCAAGGCGGCCATCGTGATTGCCGGGGATGTGGATGTGGAGCAGGTCAGAGCCTGGGCTGAAGCTACCTATGGAAAAATTCCTGCGCGCGCTGCCGTACTAAGCAAGCCGCAGCAAGAGGCGCAGCAACTGGGTATTCGCCGCATTGAAGTCAAGCAACCTGCTGAGCAGGCCTTTGTGGCCATGGCCTTTCGTGCGCCGTCCATTCGCAACGTAGAAAAGCTGGATGCCCAGGACAAAGACGCACTGGCCCTGCTGGTGCTGTCTGCGGTGCTCGATGGCTACGACGGGGCCCGCCTGGAGCGTGCCCTGGTGCAGGGTAAAGAGCGCGTGGCAGACAGCGCCAGCAGCTCAGCGAGCATCATGGGCCGGGGCCCCTCGTTGTTTGTGCTCTCGGGGGTGCCCGCCAAGGGCAAGACTGCGGCGCAACTGGAGCAGGCCCTGCGTGCTCAGGTGCAGCGCGTGGCCAAGGACGGCGTGCAAGCGACAGAGCTGGAGCGTGTGAAGACGCAGTGGATGGCTTCGCAAGTCTACGAGCGCGATTCGGTGATGGGCCAGGCGCAAGGCCTGGGCAACTACTGGGTCATGGGCATGCCCACCAACGCCGATGAATTGCTGGTCAAGGAGTTGATGAAGATCACCGCAGCCGATGTGCAGCGTGTGGCCCAGCGGTACTTTGGCGATGACCAGATGACCGTGGCTACCCTGGTGCCCCAGCCGCGCGCAGCAGGCCAGGCCCCCCGTCCTGCCCAGGCCGCAGCCAGCGATACGCTTGAGCATTGAAAGTGATGACAATGAAAACAAAAACCATAGCTGCCAGCGCCTGGCTGGCTTTTACTGTTTCTGGTCTTGGTATAGGTTCTGCATGGGCCATATTGCCCATTCAGCACTGGCAGCAGCCTTCGGGTGCCAAGGTCTGGCTGGTCGACAGCCCCAGCATCCCCATGGTGGACATTCAGGTGTCCTTTGACGCCGGTGCACGCCGTGACCCGCAAAGCAAATCAGGTCTGGCAACGTCGGTCAGCCTGATGACTTCCAAAGGCATCAAGGCCGATGGCAAGCAGCCCGCGCTGGATGAAAACGGTCTGGGTGAGGCCTGGGCCGATCTGGGCGCGGGCTTTGGTGCCAGTGCCGGGCAGGACAGCTTCAGCTACACGCTGCGCAGCCTGATGGTGCCCGACTTGCTCAACCGTGCGGTGGATTTGGCTTCGCGCCAGATGGCCCAGCCCAGCTGGCCAGCCGAGGTATGGCTGCGTGAGCGCGCACGCTGGAGTGCGGCGATTGCCGAGTCCAATACGCGCCCCGGTACGGTTGCCCGCCGTGCTTATGTTGAGGCGGTGTATGGCGGCCACCCTTATGGCATGCAAACCACGGCTGCAACGCTGAACCATATCCAGATCAAGGATATGCAGGCTTTTCATGCCAAGGGCATTCAGGCGTGTCGCGCCAAGGTGAGTGTGGTGGGCGCTGTGGACAAGGCGCAGGCTGATGCCCTGGTGACGCAATTGCTTTCGCGCTTGCCCAAGGACGATGGCAAGGGCTGCCAGCCCCTGCCGCCGGTGCCAGAGGTGCCACCGTTGAAAGAGGCCAAGCTCATTCGCATTCCTTTCCAGTCCGCTCAGGCCCAGGTTCTGATCGGCCAGCCAGGTATCAAACGCAACGATCCTGACTTCATGGCGCTTTTAGTGGGGGACCACATTCTGGGCGGTGGTGGTCTGGTCTCGCGCCTGATGGAAGAGGTGCGTGAAAAGCGTGGTCTGACCTATGGTGTCTCCAGCGGTTTTTCTCCGGGGCTGCATGCCGGTGCGTTCACCATCAGCTTGCAAACGCGTCCTGACCAGGCCGAGCAGGCACGCGAAGTGACACAAGAGACTTTGGCCCAGTTTGTGGCTGATGGCCCTACGGAGAAAGAACTGCGTGATGCCAAGGACAATCTGATTGGTAGCTTTGCGCTGCGCATCGACAGCAACCGCAAGCTGCTGGGTAATGTGGCCAATATCGCGTGGAATGATTTGCCACTGGACTATCTGGATCACTGGACCGCGAAGGTCGAAGCCTTGACCGTTGCTGATGTGCGCAGCGCCATCCAGCGTGTGCTCCATCCGGATCGCATGGTGACCGTGGTGTTAGGGGAAAAGAAATAATGGGTCGCAATAGTTATCGCAATATTGAACAGGCTTTGGCGGTGCAAGCCCGCCTGAAAAAACGCGAGGCGTTCAAGCAGGCAGAGGCCGAAGTCTTGGCCGTGGCTGCGGGTAAAAAGCCGGGCAGCAAGGCCATCAAACCTGCCAAGCCGGGCAGTGGTGGTTCAGGGGAGATTCGCATTATTGGTGGCCAGTGGCGCCGCACGCGTCTGGCCGTGGCTCAGCGCCCGGGTTTGCGCCCAACGCCTGACCGGGTACGGGAAACCCTGTTCAACTGGCTGGGCCAGGACATGGGCGGGTGGCGCTGCATCGATGCGTTTGCAGGCACGGGGGCCTTGGGTTTTGAAGCCGCCTCGCGCGGTGCAACCCAGGTGCGCATGGTGGAGCAAGATGCTGGCTTGTCGCAGCAGCTGGAGCGTCTGAGCCAGCAGCTCAAGGCCGAAGGTGTGCATGTACAGCGCGGCGATGGTATTGGTGCCCTGAGCCAGAGCGCGCCCGGGCATTGGCATCTGGTGTTCATTGACCCCCCGTTCTCGGCAGAAGCCTTGTTTGTGCCTGCAGTCAAAGCGGCTGCGCTGGCCATCGCTGATGACGGCTTTATCTACCTGGAAGCGCCCAAGGCGTGGACAGATGAAGAACTGGCTGAGTTTGGTCTGCAGCAGTACCGCTATCTCAAAGCGGGTGCAGTGCATGCCCATTTGCTCAAGAAGTTGCCAACTTAAACGTTGATTGGCTAAATAAATAGCTTCTAACGCTTGGTAGACAAGCGTTAGAAGCTATTTTTATGTCTGAAATCCGCGCAGGCATAATGCAGCGCAATCGTTGAAGAACATGGAGATCGCTATGGCTGAGCACGTGGTTGCTGTCTACCCCGGTACGTTTGACCCGATTACTTTGGGGCACGAAGACATGATTCGTCGCGCCAGCCAGATGTTTGGCCAAGTGGTTGTGGGGGTGGCTACGGCACACCATAAAAAAACCATGTTCACACTGGACGAGCGCCTGGCGATGGCACGTGAGGTCTTTAGCGATGTGCCCAATGTCAGCGTGGCCAGCTTTGAGGGGCTGGTGCGTGACTTTGTGGCGCACCACGGTGCCAAGGTGATGGTGCGCGGGTTGCGCTCAGGCACTGACTTTGACTACGAGTTCCAGTTGGCGGGCATGAACAAGCACTTGATGCCCGAAGCAGAAACAGTGTTTCTGACGCCCAGTGCAGAAACGATGTTTATCAGCAGCACCCTGGTGCGTGAGATTGCAACGCTAGGGGGCGACGAAGTGCGTAAATTTGTCTCGCCCAGCGTGCTGCAGCAGTTGCTGGGCAAACTCAAGCGCTAGGTTTGCTGTAGCTTGCGTATGCGGTGGTCAGTGACCACTTGGTGAATGAACTGCAGCTTGGCAACTGCGCCGCTGGAAAGCGCAAACGGGTAGGCATCGCTTTGACCCAGGCTGCGCGTCAGGCTGTTGAGCATGAGGGTAAGCGGCACGCACTGCTGCAGGATGTACTCAAACGGTATGCGAATGTTGGCAAAGGGATCATCTACCGGCGGGCAGCTGCTCTGGTGACCTGGTAGGCGCAGCTGCACGTGGTAGCTCGCTGCGGTTTCCATCAAGTCCATCACATGCAGGTAATGCGCCCATGTTTCTGCCCAGTCTTCCCACGGGTGTGCGGCGGCGTATGCGCTGACATAGTGTGCTTGCCAGCCCACAAGCCCCATCGGGCCGCGTGCGTAGTGGTTTTGCAGTGCAAGGGTGTAGTCTATGCGTTCATCGCCGAACAATTGTCTGAATGGAGCCAGCCATTGGGTGTCGCGTACCAAAGTGTCCCAGAAGAAATGCCCGGATTCGTGCCGCAAGTGGCCCAGTAAAGTGCGGTAGGGCTCAAACATGGCCAAGCGGCGGCGGGCACGCTCGTCATCATCGGCTTCTGCCACGTTCAGGGTAATGACACCAGCGGCGTGACCGGTCATGATCTGATGCTGCCCCGGCAAGTCTTCTAAGAAGTCAAAAGTTGGGGCAGCAAAACCTTGAAGTGCGGTCAGCTGCAGGCAAGACAGGGTGTAGAACAAATGTCGCTTGGCGTTCTCTATTTTGCTGACGCGCAGCACATTCAAAGGATTGCCGAAGTTGGGTAGCCAGCGTGTCTGTCTGCAGGAGACGCAATACGGCTGAGATCCATCGGCATCGGTCGTGAAGTTGCAGGCTGCCCCTTCGTTGCTGCGATTGCGGCACATGCGCAAGTGCTCAAACCCTTTGTCGAAGTGGCTGGATACGGGCTCCCAGATGCCTGGCTGCGTTTGCGAGGGTGCGAGTGCGGCCATGCGCATGAGCTCTGGCACAAAAGCCAGCGCAGAGCCGCAATGCACACAGGTAGTGCTTTCAAAAAACACCAGGTGCCCGCAGTGGTCGCAAGTAAAAGTACGCATGGCGCGAGCTTAGCGAGGATTACGCATAAATAGAAATGCCGGCCCAGATGGGCCGGCATTGTTTGTGGCGGTGGCCATGAGCAGCAAACCGCTGCCTTTCACGTGATTAAGGGCGGACCACGATGCTGTTGCGAACGGCGGTGACACCTTTGACATTGCGGGCAATGGCTTCGGCGCGGTCTTTTTCAGCCTGGCTCTTTGCAAAGCCGGACAGTTGTACCGTGCCTTTGAGTGTCTCTACGCTGATGGATGTGGCAGCTACGGATTTGTCCTCCGCAAATTTGGCTTTCACCGCAGTGGTGATGCCCGCGTCATCAACATACGAGCCGACGGTCTGCTGGTTGCGGGCTACGGAGCAGCCTGTGGCACCAATGATGGTGACGCCAACCAAGGTAGCAAAAGCGAAAGCACGTGTGGTTTTATTCATAGCAAGCCTTAAGTCTTCGTTTTAGATCGGTGCGCAAAATTTAACTCCCCCTGGCATGCGCACCCTCTGCGCCATGGGTTGGTTCAATTCCGAGATATTTAGCGGCGGCGGCCCATCAAGAAAGCCGCAGCAACGGCTGCGCCAGCGGCAGCGGCCATCAAGATGGATTTGCCGGGTTGCTCTACGACGTAGCGTGTCGTGGTTTCAGCCGCTTGCTGAAACTGCTTGCGGGCGCGCTCAGAGCTTTCGGCGCAAAAATCAATGCTTCGATTGCAAAACTCCTGAGCGCGCAAAGACAAATCATCAATGGCAGGGCTGAGTTCTTTTTCTACAGCTCGCATGCCGTCTTGGGCTTTTTCAAACGCATTGCTCGCAGCTTCTCGCGTGGTTTTTACGGCCTCTTTGGCCGATTCGCTGGTTTGCTGAGCGAAGTCCTGTGCGCTCTTTCTGGCTGTTTGTGCAGCGTCTTTGACGGCTTCTGCAGTGGTGTCTGCTGCTTCGGTCAGCTTTTTCTTGGCGTCTTCAGTTTGGCTCATATCAAGTCGTCCTTGTGTGTTGAAAAGTGCAAATCAGTGATTTGCAGCTGACGTTCTTAGGCTTAGCCTTTCTTTTTGAGCAGGCTCATCACAAAAGTGATGACGGCCATAACGACAAAGACAAAGAACAAAATTTTGGCAATGCCAACAGCACCTGAAGCGATACCGCCAAAACCAAAGATGGCAGCAATCAGGGCAATGATGAGAAATACGACGGCGTAATGCAGCATGGTTAACCTCCTCCAGTTGCTGGTGAATGCGTGCTTTGAAAAGAGCGCGCTGACCAATGCTTTAACTGTAGAGAGGTTGGCACAAGCCTTGTGACAGTACCGGGGGCGGTTTTTTGTAAGCGTGCACGCTGGCATGCGTGTGCGTGCTGGCCTACAGATGCGGTGTCGTTGTGACCCCGTGGGGTGGGCAATGCTGGCCGATGCATGCCAATGCTCGCGCAGCACTGGCGCAGCAAGCGGATGGGTAGGCTTGTGTCGCCAGAAACACCAAGGGGGCGCAGATTGCGCCCCCTTGGTCAGGGTCATGGCCCGCGTATGTCTCGCGATGCGCCGTGGCCCAAGACAAGCTGGTGATTAAGCCGGTGTGAGTGTTTCTACAGGGGTGGTGCCAACCGGAATCACCGCCGAGACGGTGGTGCCTTCTCCAATCGCTGAATTGATGGTCAAACGCCCCCCCACTGCTTCTACGCGGTGGCGCATACCTGCCAAGCCGTGCGAGTTGGGCCGAATGGAAGCCAAGTCAAAGCCCTCGCCGTTGTCCTGAATTTGTACAGCGACATAGGTGGGGTATTTGTGCACGGTGACCTGAATGGCTGTGGCCTTTGCGTATTTACTGATGTTGGTGAGCGATTCTTGTACCAGGCGGTAAATGGTCAGCTCCGTGGCATCCGGAAGTTCTACCGCCTCGAAGTTGGCTTCCATTGCAATGCCACTGCGCTGCGCAAATTCAGAAGTCAGAATTTCTAGCGAGGTGGGCAGCCCCAGGTTGGCCAAAGAGGAGGGGCGCAGGTCTTCCACAATGCGGCGTTTAAGCGCAATCCCGCTGTTCAGCGTTTCTGTGAGGTGCTTGATGCGGTCAGCCACTTCCGGGTTGACCATGTCAATTTTTGATTTCAGGCGCGCAACATCCAGCTTGGCTGCCGTGAGCAATGCGCCAAGCTCGTCGTGCAGCTCACGTGCCAGGTGACCCCGCTCGTCTTCACGCACCTGCTGCAAATGGTTGGCCAGCTCTGTCAAGGTGGCGGTACGTTCGCGCACCAGTTGCTCCAGGCGGCTGCGTTCTTCCAGTTGCAAGGCCTGCTCACGTTTGTGCAAACGCTCGACCATGTTGTGTTGACGCAGGTACAGATAAAACGCCAAGAGGCCGATGAGGGTGATCGTGGTTACGCCCACGCGTGCCAGGAAAACCGAAGACTGCACGTTCTGGTGATAGGCAGTGGCCTCTTGCGTTTCCAGCTCAACCAGCTTCTGCGACAGCTCGCGGATACTGCTCATGTCTGTGTTGCCCATGTCGGTGAACATCACAAACTTCAGGGCATCTGCGTTGCCTTCACGGAAAAGGCGCAGGCTCAAATCCATTTCTGCGGTTTTACGGCTGATGCTGCGTGACAGCGGCACAAACAATTCCATGCTCTTAGGCGAGCTATGCAGCAGCGTACGAATACGGTCCTGAGACTGGGTGATGCTTTTGATGGCATCGTTGTATGGCTGCAGGTAGTTCTCGTCTCCCGTCAACAGGAAACCACGCAAACCAGTTTCTGCATCCAGCATTTCTTTCATGAGCGAGCTGACTGCATTGCGCGTGTCGTATGCATGCGTCAAGTTGGTAAGCGATTGATTTGTTTGCTTGTAGCCATACTCATTGATACCGATCATGAGACAGGCTGCCAAGATGGCCAGTGGCAAGCTGATTGCCATACGGCGCAATTTTGTCCAGTTCACATTGATTCCTCCACGAGTTCCCAGTTTGGTACAGATATTCTGCATAATCAAGTTTGCTTTGAGACAGGGTTACCGCTGTGTGCCGCAAACATATGTCTTGCGAAACTAGAAAATCTAGGGATCCGTCCCATAACACGAAGAGAGGCTTCGATGATCAAAGTAGGTATCGTGGATGACCACGCCATCGTGCGCTCAGGTTTGCGCCAGTATTTGTCTGAGCACGTAGATCTGCGTGTAGCAGGGGAAGCCAGTAATGGCCGTGAAGCTATTGATCTGGTGCGCCAGCAAGACATTGATGTTTTGGTGATGGACTTGTCCATGCCAGGACAAAGTGGCTTGGATGCGCTGGCCATGCTGCGTGCCAAGGCACCAGACATGGGCATCCTGATTTTGAGTGGCTATCCAGAAGAGCACTATGCAATCAATTTGATTCGCCAAGGTGCAAGCGGCTATTTGAACAAAGAGTGCGAGCCCAAAGAGATTGCCGAGGCCATTCGCACCATTTCTTTGGGGCGCCGTTACCTGACGCCCACGGTGGCTGATCTGCTGGCGCAGCAGCTCAATCGCAAAGATGATGCCCCTCCGCATGAGCAGCTGTCTGAGCGCGAGTTTCAGGTGTTCTTGAAACTGGCCAAGGGTGAAACAGCTGGTGATATTGCCAAGTCGCTGTCGCTGAGTGTTAAAACAGTCAGCACGTACCGCACGCGCTTGATGGAAAAGATGGCGCTGTCTTCCAATAGCGACCTGACTTACTACGCATTGAAAAACAAATTGATCGATTGATCTTGTTGCGTTTTCAGGCATAAAAAAAGCTGACGAAAGTCAGCTTTTTTTATGCCTGAAAGAAAAATCCGTCATGTCATTTCCATGCAGAAATCCAGCAAGGCATCAATCTCATTGGACTTGTCAAAAATAGCATCCACGCCCAGTTCTTTGCAGCGCTGGCGTACATCCAGTGTGGCGTAGTTGCTCAGCACAATCACGCGCTGGCCAGGTTTTCGGTTTTGACAGGCAGCCACGACACCTAAGCCACTGCCTTGGCGCAGAAACAGATCCACGATGGCCAGGTCCCAGTGGTTGTGCGGATCTGTCAGCCAAGCAATGCCTTCTGCTTCTGTTTCTGCATAGCCTATAGCGTCGACATCCGAGAGTTCAAGCAAAGTCTCGATCAAGTTTTCGCGAATGGTGGCGTTGTCTTCCACGAAGAAAGTTTGGAGAGTCACAGTGGGAATAAATCAATGAAGTGCAATGGCATCGGGGGAGGCAATTGTGAAATTTTGCATGTCCCTGTGACTGGTGTTTGTAGTCAATAGCCTACTTCTGGTTACAACAAACGGTGCATTCGGGATTACGACTGGTACGCATGCGTGACCACTCCATGTTCTTTCCGTCCAGCATCAACAACTTACCTGCCAAAGACTCACCAACCTGTGCAATCAGCTTCAAAGCTTCCGCTGCTTGCATGCACCCAATAATGCCGACCAAAGGTGCAAATACCCCCATGGTGGAGCACTGCACTTCTTCAAAATTGTCTTCCGGTGAAAACAGGCAGGCGTAGCAAGGCGATGTTTCCTTGCGTGGATCAAACACCGTAATTTGACCATCGAAACGAATGATCGCTCCAGCAACCAGAGGGGTGTGGTGTTTGACACACGCGGCATTCACAGTTTGCCGGGTTCGGTAGTTATCGCAGCAGTCCAATACAACCGTAGCTTGTGAGACAAGTTCATCAAGCAGCGCGGCATCTGCATGTTGCTGGATGCAGCGCACGGTTACTTCGGGGTTGATGTCATGCAGCGCTTGCGCTGCAGACTGCACCTTGGGCTTGCCCACACGGGCGGTGGTGTGGGCAATCTGGCGCTGCAAATTGGTCAAATCGACGCTGTCATGATCAACCAATGTGATGTGACCAACGCCTGATGCAGCAAGGTACAGCGCAGCGGGTGAACCTAAACCACCTGCCCCAATGATGAGTGCGTGCGCATCCAGCATGGCTTGCTGGCCTTCGATGCCAACTTCATCAAGCAGAATGTGTCGTGAGTAGCGCAGGAGTTGTTCGTCGTTCATGGTGGTTCCATGAAAAAAGCCGGGCACAAGGCACCCGGCTGTTTCAGAAAAAAGAGAGCAGCTAACGCTTGTACTGCTTAGTTTTTAAAGTGAAATGTCTTTTAAACCTAAGCTGGTTACGCGCTGGATGCTATCTCTATTTATTCGTCTTTGTCCTTTTTCTCAGGAGGACGTTCAGTCAAAGTTTTGCTGACTTTGACTGGCAGGCCTTTGAGCTGGTTCAAAGCTTGTTGCAGCTGGAAGTCTTTGGCAGAGCCAAACTCAGGCAGACGGCGTTCAGCGATAGGCTTTTTGGCATCTTCTTCCAGACGCTTGCGGGCTTCTTCGCGCAGCTTTTCGCGGGCTGCAGCGGCTTCGCTTTCGGCTGTGGCATCACCGTTGCCCAGGTGCTTTTCCAGATCGGCTTCACGCATGCGCAGCGCTGCGTAGACATCGCCTTCAGCCGTTTCGTCCACCATGACGTTGGGCACAATGCCCTTGGCCTGGATGGATTTGCCGCTCGGTGTGTAGTACAGCGCTGTGGTCAGCTTCAGGCCAGTATCTGGGCCCAAAGGACGTACGGTCTGCACGGAACCCTTGCCAAACGACTGGCTGCCCATGATGGTGGCGCGCTTGTGGTCTTGCAGAGCACCCGCGACGATTTCGCTGGCAGAGGCCGAGCCTTCATTGACCAGCACCACCAATGGCACTTTTTTCAGTGCAGCAGGCAAGCGTTTGAGCGGATCACCATTGCCACGGCGTGCATAGAACTCAGGCGCAGCCTTGAAAACGGCTTTGCTTTCTTCTAGTTGGCCATCGGTGCTCACCACAGTCACGCCTTCTGGCAGGAATGCGGCAGAGATGGCGACAGCGGCATCCAGCAATCCACCCGGGTCATTGCGCAAGTCCAGCACAATGCCCTTGATGTTGGGGTCTTCCTTGTACAGCTCTTCCACTTTGCGCACAAAGTCATCCACGGTGCGTTCTTGGAACTGGCTCAGGCGTACCCAGGCGTAGCCGGGCTCGATCAGCTTGCCCTTGACGGACTGGGTCTTGATTTCTTCGCGCGTGATGGTCACGGGGAAGGTGCGACTTTCGTCCTTGCGAAAGATGGTCAGCTCAACCTTGGTCTTGGGCTCACCGCGCATGCGCTTGACGGACTCATTGAGTGTCAGGCCCTTGACGGCGGTGGAGTCGATCTTGGTGATCAAGTCACCGCTCTTCAGACCTGCGCGGTCAGCGGGAGAGCCTTCGATGGGAGAGACGACTTTGATCAAGCCGTCTTCCTGTGTGATCTCGATACCCACGCCCACGAAGCGGCCCGAAGTGCCTTCACGGAATTCCTTGAAGGACTTCTTGTCGAAATACTGCGAGTGGGGGTCGAGGCTGGAGACCATGCCAGAGATGGCATCGGTGATCAGCTTTTTGTCGTCCACAGACTCGACGTAATCGGTCTTGATGATGCCGAACACAGCCGACAGCTGCTGGATTTCTTCCAGAGGAAGTGGCGAGATGCCGCCGCGCGCAACGGTTTGCAGTGACACCGTGGTCAGTGCCCCCGCTAAAACGCCCAACGAGACCCATCCAGCAATTTTGAGTTTTTGGCTCATAGAGACTTTAGTTTTTACCTGCGTCGACAAATATACACGGCGCTGCCTTGCAGGTGGTGCGTCAAAGACGCAACCACCCGTAGGCAGGAAGGGTGTTACACCTTGCCTTGGGCTGCAACGGCGGCTGCAGCCTTGGCTGCAGCTTGTGCATCACCCAAATAGTAGCTTCGGATGGGTTTGAGGTTCTCATCGAGCTCATACACCAGTGGAATACCGTTGGGAATGTTGACGCCAACGATAGCGTCATCGGCGATATTGTCCAGGTACTTCACCAGTGCGCGGATCGAATTGCCGTGGGCGGCCAGCACGACACGTTTGCCCGCCTTGATCTGGGGGGCCAGCGTTTCAGTCCAGAACGGCACCACGCGGGCCACGGTGTCTTTGAGGCATTCTGTCAAAGGGATTTGCTCGGGCTGCAAGCCAGCGTAGCGGCGGTCACCACGCTCGCTGCGAGGGTCGTTGGCCTCCAGCGCTGGTGGCGGAACATCGTAGCTGCGGCGCCAGACCAGTACTTGCTCTTCACCGTATTGCTTGGCCATGTCGGCTTTGTTCAGGCCTTGCAGACCGCCGTAGTGGCGCTCATTGAGGCGCCAGTCTTTGTTGACGGGCAACCAGGTGCAGTTCATCTCGTCCAGTGCGTACCAGAGGGTGTGAATTGCGCGCTGCAGCACGGAGGTGTAGGCCACATCGAATTCATAGCCGTCGGCTTGGAGCAATTGACCGGCCTTTTTGGCCTGGGCGATGCCCGTGGGTGTCAGGTCAACATCGGTCCAGCCGGTGAAACGGTTTTCAAGGTTCCAGGTGGACTCACCGTGGCGGATCAGCACGAGCTTGTACATGGCTTCTTTCTGCACAACAACACAAAGGGGGAAAGGGTGTAGCCTGCTATTTTAGGCTGTGCGCCGGCTCTGTATAGCTTGGTTTGTCAGGGGCGTTGGCAGTGCCCCTAAAATTGCACGCTTTGCCAACCCAAGGACTGACGTGACTTTCATTGTTGAAAACTGGTATTTGATTTTGCTGGCGGTGGTCACCGGCGGCTTGTTGCTGGTGCCTTCGCTCAAGGGTATGGGCAATGGTTCGCTGCAGCCCAATGAGGCTGTGGCCAAGATCAACCGCGAAAAAGCGGTGATCGTGGACGTGCGCGAACCCGAGGAATATGTGAAGGGCCATATTGCCAATGCCAAGAACATTCCTCTGGCACAGCTTGACGAGCGCCTGCCCCAGATGGCCAAGAACAAGGCCCTGCCTGTGGTGCTGGTTTGCGAAAAGGGTGCCCGTGCGGTGCGCGCTGAAGCCCAGGCCAAGAAGCTGGGCTATGAGCATGCGCAGGCACTGGCTGGTGGCATGAAGGCCTGGCGCGATGCTGGCCTGCCTGTCACTAAAGCTTAAGCAGGTCAGTTTTTTTCAACTGTCCTACCATCAAGGGGTCGCAAGGCCCCTTTTTTGTTGCCTTCATTTTTGACTCACAAGGATTCCTGTCATGCAAGCCGTGAAGATGTACACCACCGCCGTCTGCCCTTACTGCGTGCGCGCCAAGCAAGTGCTCAAGTCCAAGGGTGTGGAGCAGATTGAAGAAATTCGCATCGATGTGGACCCCGCTGCCCGTGTCCAGATGATGGAAATTACAGGCCGCCGTTCGGTGCCTCAGATTTTTGTGGGCGACACCCACGTGGGCGGCTGCGATGACCTGATGGCACTGGATGCCAAAGGCGAGTTGCTGCCTTTGCTCAACGCCTGATTTTTCTGTGCAGGCTGCATGCCTGCATAATGATCGGCTTAAGTGCCCGCTGCCGCAGCCACTGCCAGCGGGCCTTTTTATGATCGCCTGCTTTGCGTAAGAAAGACTGACACCATGTCCGAACAAGCTACCCCCGTCTTCCAGATTCAACGTGTCTATCTGAAGGACCTGTCGCTGGAGCAACCCAATTCGCCCGCTATCTTGCTGCAGCAAGAGCAGCCCAATGTCGACATTCAACTGGGCGTGGAAGCCACTCCAGTGGCTGAAGGCGTGTTTGAAGTGGCTGTGACGGCCACTGTGCAAACCAAGATTGAAGACAAAACCTTGTTCCTGGTGGAAGCCAAGCAAGCTGGTATTTTTGAAATCCGCAACATCCCTGAAGAGCAGATGGGTGGCGTGATTGGCGTGGCTTGCCCGCAAATCGTGTACCCCTACCTGCGCGCCAGCGTGGCCGATATCGTGACCCGTGCCGGTTTCCCGCCTGTGCATTTGGCCGAAATCAACTTTCAAGCCATGTACGAGCAGCAAAACGCTGCCGCCGCTGGGCAAGTTGAAGGCACTGTGCAGTAAGCCACTGTCACACAGCCAGCCTGTGGGCGTGCTACAAAAGAGGTTCCGCTTGCGGAGCCTTTTTTTATGCATTTTTAGCCTCTGAGGCTTGATAAATCAGCGTTAAAAGCTATGAATTTAATTGTGATTGGGGCCGGTGCCTGGGGCACGGCACTGGCGATTGGAGCGGCACGCCACACTGCGGGCCACCACGTCACGCTGTGGGCACGCAATGCCAAGCAGGTGCAAGAGATGCAAGCGGCAGGCAGCAATGCCCGCTACTTGCCGGGCATGGCATTTCCTGCAGCGCTGCAAGTCAGCGCGGCGCCATTGGCGCAAGCCGTGCAGGGCATGGACTTGGTCATTGTGGCTACGCCGATGTCGGCGCTGCGCAGCACCTTGCAAGCCTTGGCGGATGCCCGCGTCACGGTACCCGTGGCCTGGCTGTGCAAAGGCTTTGAAGCCGTGCCTGCCGGGCAGACCGGTGTGGGCCTGATGCCGCACGAAGTGTGCGCGCAAGTAGCCCCCCAACTGGCCAGCGGCGCTTTGAGTGGCCCCAGCTTTGCGCAGGAAGTGGCCAATGGCCAGCCAACGTTGCTGGTCGCGGCCAGCCGCCATCCGCTGGTGCGCCAAGCTTTGCTGCAGGCGTTTCACACCGGGCCTTTGCGCTTGTATGCCAATGAAGACATCGTGGGTGTGGAAGTGGGCGGCGCAGTCAAAAACGTGATGGCGATTGCCGCGGGCCTGTGCGATGGCATGCACCTGGGCCTGAACGCGCGGGCGGCCTTGCTCACGCGCGGCCTGGCTGAGATGACGCGTCTGGGCGTGGCGCTGGGTGCCAAGGCCGACACCTTCATGGGCCTGAGTGGCCTGGGGGATTTGATGCTGACGGCCACGGGCGACCTCTCGCGCAACCGCAAAGTGGGCCTGTTGCTGGCCCAGGGCATGACGCTGGCGCAGGCCGTAGATTCACTGGGCCACGTGGCTGAAGGTGTGTACAGCGCGCGCACCGTGGTGCAGCGTGCACAGGCTGCTGGTGTAGAGATGCCGATTGCTGCCACCGTGGTGGAGTTGCTGGATGGCCGCATCAGCCCGCAAGATGCGGTGCAGCGGCTGATGGCGCGTGATCCAAAAAGTGAAGGTGTATAAAAAATGAGCTACTTGCGCAGGTACACAAAGGTTTTCAGATACTTTTGTATTTGAAAGCCTTATCTGGCAAGCGCTGATAGCTATAAAGATAAAAAAGGAGCCATGAAGGCTCCTTTTTTGATGGGGTACGTAGGGCGTTAAAGGCCTAGCTCCAGCGCCAGCAGCTCTTCCACGGTCTGGCGGCGGCGAATCAGTTGCACCTTGCTGCCATCCACCAGCACTTCTGCAGCCAGTGGGCGGGTGTTGTAGTTGCTGGACATGGACGCGCCGTAGGCACCTGTGTCGTGAATGACCAGCAGGTCACCCACCTGCGCATCGCCCAGCGTGCGGGGCAGTACCACGCCACCGTCGCCCTGGGTGAATACGTCGCCAGACTCGCACAGCGGGCCTGCCACCACGCTGTCACGCACGGCAGGCAGCACGCCCACGCCACGGCGCTGGATGTGCATGCAGTGGTAGCTGCCATACATGCTGGGGCGCATCAGCTCGTTAAAGCCGGTGTCCACCAGAGTGAAGTGGTTGTTGCCTGCGTTCTTGGTGGCGCGCACGGTGCCCAGCAGCACGCCTGACTCGGCCACCAAAAAGCGGCCGGGCTCCAGCTCCAGAGCCAGCTTGTGGCCAATGATGACTTCGGCTTGCTTGCGCGCGGTGTCCCACAGACCGAAGTAGTGCTCGGTGTCGATGGTGGCATCGCCCTCGCGGTAGGGAATGGACAGGCCGCCGCCCGCCGAGATGGCTTGCAGATCATGGCCGTGCTCTTTGGCGCGCTTGACCAGCGCCACCATGGCACCACACACCTCTTGCAGGTGCGAGTAATCCACCCCCGAGCCAATGTGCATGTGCAGACCAGCCAGATGCAGGCCGTGCTGGGCTATGGCATCCAGTGCCGCAGTCAGGTCGGTGTGCCAGATACCGTGCTTGCTGTGCTCGCCGCCCGTGTTGGTCTTGTTGCTGTGGCCATGGCCAAAGCCGGGGTTGATGCGCAGCCACACGCTGTGGCCGGGCGATGCCTGGCCCAGCTGGTGCAACATGTCGATGGAGCCCGCGTTCACCGGCACTTTGTAGTCGACCACGGTTGCCAGCGTGGCGGCGTCCATCACATCGGCGGTAAAGACGATGTCTGAGGGCTCGCCCCCGGCCACGTAGCCAGCGGCCAGTGCGCGCAGCACTTCGCCGCGCGAGACTGCATCTACCTTGACGCCCTGCTCGCGCATCAGTTTCAAGATGTGGATGTTGGAGCACGCCTTCTGGGCAAAGCGCACGGTGTCAAACGCCTTGAGCTGGGCAATGCGCTGGCGGATCACCTGGGCGTCGTACACCCACAGCGGGGTGCCAAATTCATCAGCAAGGTTCCACAGTTGTTCTGGCGAGAAAGGGCAAGACATGGCTTTAAGAATTAGATGGCTGCATGCGCTGGTTGGGCAAGCGCTGCCAGTGCACAGGGTTGGTAACAGCCGCCATCTTCTTAGAGTTTATGCATTCAAGCTAATGCTTATATTTATTCTATCTATTCATTTTTGATATGCTTGAGTCATGAATGCGCAACCCACGACCGCCAATCCAGACCGCATTGCCCACCGCCATATTGAGGTGTTCCGCGCCCTCATGCTCACTGGCAGCGCCACGGCTGCAGCGCAGATGCTGTTTACCTCACAACCCACAGTCAGCCGTGAGCTGGCGCGGCTGGAGCAGCTTTTGGGCTACGCGCTGTTTGAGCGCGCACAAAGCCGCCTGCGGCCCAACGCCCGTGCGCTGCGCCTGTGGGAAGAGGTGCAGCGCAGCTGGGAGGGGCTGGATCGGGTGGTGGAACATGCGCTGGCCCTGGGGCAACCGCACCAAGCGCGCATCAGTGTGTTGAGCCTGCCAGCGCTTAGCCATGCCTTGCTGCCGGGGGCACTGGAGCGTTTGCAGCGCAACCACGGGGCTGTGGCGGTGAGTGTGGCCACGCAGGAAGGGCCTTTGCTGCAAGAGTGGATGGCTGCGCAGCGGTTTGATCTGGGGCTGACCGAGCTGAGCGACGCCCCGCCTGGCACCCGCGTGATCGCCTTGCCTGCCATGGATGAGGTGGCTGTGCTGCCCGCCGCCCACCCGCTGGCTGCCCAACCTGTGCTGCACGCACAGGACTTTGATGGGCAGGCCTTTATCAGCCTGGCGCGTGATGACCCTTACCGTGTGCAGATCGATGCGGCACTGGCCAGAGCAGGCGTGCAGCGGCGCATGCTGCTGGAAACCCACAGCGCCGTGGCCGTGTGCGCCATGGTGCAGCACGGGCTGGGTGTGGCCATCGTGAACCCGCTGACCGCACACGCCTGCGCGGGCAGTGCCATGGTCGTCAGGCCTTTGGGTTTTTCCATTGCGTTCCAGGTGCACATGCTGCTGCCCTTGCACCGGCCTGCCGTGCCTGAAGTTGACTGGCTGGTGCAGGCGCTGCAAGCCGAAGCTGCAGCGGCTGGCGGTGCCCCGCGCTAGTTTGAAGGGGCCGTGCTGGGCAGCGTCTGTTCACACCGCCATGGGCTGTGGCGCAGGTTGCGGTTGAAGCCACCCGCCAGCAATGATGTACATGCGCAAACCAGCCCTCCCGCCAACAAGGCAGCGCTGGCAGACCAGCGCTGCGCTGCGCCACCTAGAAACACACCGCCTGCGGCCGGGGCCAGATGCATTTCCATGAGCCACAGCGCGGACACTCGGCCCCGAAGCGCATCGGGGGTGTGCAGTTGCAAGAGCGCGCCGCGCACGATGTCTGCCACGGTGTCTGCAGCGCCTGCCAGCACCAGCAGCGCCAGCACCCAGATAGCCTGTGTGCTGGCGCCGGCGATTGCCAATGCCAGCCCCCAGACCATGGCTGCAATGATCAGCAACGCACCGGGGCGCTGCAAGCGCCGTGTCCAGCCAGAGGTGGCTGCCGCCACCAGTGCACCTGCGGCAGGGGCCGCATGTAGCCAGCCCACCAGTTGGGCATCACCGCCGAGCGATTCCACCCCCAGTTGCGGCAGCAACACCCAGGGGGTGGCTGCAACGGCCATGAGCACATCCAGCAGCAGCAGTCCGCCAACGACAGGGCTGCGCCAGGCAAACAGCAGCCCTTCACGCCACGCCCGCCATGCCGGGGGTGGGCGTGCCACTGCGGTGTGGGTGGGCGGCGGCATGGAGGGCAGGCGCAGTAACAGTAGCGGTGTGGCAAGTGCGCCCGCCAGTGCAAGCGTGTAGCAAGCACTGCTGCCAGCGAAGCTGATCAGTGCAGCAGCCAGCAGAGGGCCAATCAGGCGCCCCAGCTGCTCAGCCAGTGCGCCCAAGGCCCCGGCAGCGGCCAGTTGCTGGGGCGGCAGCAGCGCAGGCACGGATGCCATCAAGGCTGGGGCGCTGATGCCACCGGTCAAACCGCTGAGCACGGTGGCCAGATAAATCCACTCCACCTGAGGCGATGTTTGCAGGCTGTTGATCAGCAGCAGCACTACGGCGGGTATATAGGCGGCCCTGCCCGCCACCATGATGGTGCGGCGGTTGACGCGGTCGGCCAAGAACCCGCCCACCATCAGGCCCAGCATGGTGCCAAGAGCCAGGCCTACGCCAACACCCGCAACCTTGAGGGAAGATTGCGTGAGGCCCCACACTTGCCATGCCACGGTAATACCGAGAACGCCATACACCACGACGGCGATCAGTCGCACCGTATAGAGCCAGCTAAAGCTGGTGTTGCGCAGTGGTGCCAGATCCAGTGCATGCCGCAACACCCGGGTGCGCCAAGTCGCGGCAGGCTTACTTGCTGGAGGGCTCACTTTTTGCCTTGGACTTGAATTGCGACTCACTCTGGCCATGGCGCCAATAGGCAACGATCAGTTGTTCGTGTTTTTCTAGGCCCTGTTCTTCCTTGGCCCATTGGCGGATGGCCTGTGCGGTTTGAAATTCGGCCCCGGCCCAGAGGAATTTGCTTGCCGGCGGCTCAGGCCAAGTGACCGATCGCAGCGCTGCCTGCAGCAAGCTGCTGCGACCAGCTTCGGTGTCAGCGCGGTGCAGCCAGTGCCACTGCAGCCCTGGTGGCGTCTGCACGGCTTGCTCATCTTCTGGGCCCTGAACTTCGGCAAACACATGACCGCGTGTGTGCTGGGGCAGGCTTGCGGTGATGCGCAGCATGGCGGGAAGGGCGGTGTCGTCACCAGCCAGCAGCATCCAGTCCGCGGGTGTGGCTGTGCGACCACCCGGGCCACTCATGCCAATGGTTTGGCCGGCAGTCGCCTGGCTGGCCCAGGCTGAGCCGGGGCCCGCATCGGCATGCACCACAAAATCGACATCCATCCAGCCTGCTTTTTCGTCGATAGCCTGGATGGTGTAGGTGCGGACATCCAAACGTTTATCGCCTTCGGGAAAGCGCGGCATGCCGCTGCTGGTCAGCGTCGGCCATTGCGGCTCGCTAATGCCGGGCTGGGGAAATATGAGCTTGCAGTGGATGTTGTCAGGCTGGTCGTAGCGTGCCAGATCATGGCAAGCAAAGCGCACGCGGCGCATATGGGGTGTCAGGTCGCGGATGGAGAGCACACGCAATAGGCGAAAGGCGGGCGGGCGCTGCAAGGCGTTGCCGTCGCCTTGCCAGGACAAGGCGTCATCGTCACTGCCCGTAACGTCAAGCACCACGTGCGCCAAGATGAGTTTCAGGTCGTGCAGGGCATCCAGTGTGGGGGCAGTAATGTCCAGGTGTATATGCCCTGCCTCTTGCCACAGGCTGCCCAGACCGCCGGCGTAAGAAAGTACCCAGCGTTCTCCTTGCTGGCGTGGCTCCAGTTCGTGTTCTTGCATGTGTTCCACGATGGTGTGAACCAGAACGTGGGCTTGGTCGGAGCGCACGCAACTGTGCGCTTGCAGCGATGTCATCGCAACTCCTGTTGTGTCAATGGCGTAGGGGAAAAGGAAGAAGGGGGTGTAGCCAGGCCATCCACCATCACATACATGCGGCCTTGCTCGCAGTGGCGGACACGGCTGTGTACGCCATAAGCCGTTCGCAGAAGCTCAGGGGTGATGGCCAGCTGGGGTGGGCCGAAGGCCAGCAATTGGCCACCTTGCAGCAGTGCAATGTCGTCGGCCCATTGCGCTGCCAAAGTTAAGTCGTGCAAAACCATGCAGACGATGCGCCCTGCACGGGCGAGGGATTGCACGCTGTGCAAGACCTGCCACTGGTGGGCCAGATCCAGCGCACTGACAGGTTCATCGAGCAGCAATACCGGGCAATTGCGAACCACTGCCTGGGCCAGTGCTGCCATTTGGCGCTGTCCACCCGAAAGGCTGCTGAGTGCTTGCATGGCCAGATGGGCAATGCCCAACTGCTGCAGCACTTGCAGCGACTGCTCCAGTGGCTGGTGCATGCGCAATCCATGCGTGGCCACCAGTGTGGCTTCCAGCACGGTCATGGTGGTGCCTGGTGGTACGTGCTGCGGCATGAAACTGACCATTTCCGCCCGTGTGGATGGCAAAAGGGTGAGCAACTCATGCGTTCCGTGCTGAACGAGACCGGTCGCGGGAATCAAACCCGCCAGCGCACGCAACAAGGTCGATTTGCCTGCCCCATTCGGTCCAACCAAGGCCAGCACGCGGCCCGGTTGCAGTGCTGGAAGGGTCAGTCCATGCAGTACAGCGCGCTGGCGGTAGCGAACCGTCAGGTCACGTATTTCCAGGGCTGCGCAAGCGTGTGAAGATGTCGCTCTGCTCATGGCGCACTCCGCGTGCGGTTGAGCACCAGCATCATGAAAACTGGCAATCCCACCAAGGCAGTGATGATGCCAACCGGCAGCAAAACACCTGGTACCGCTGATTTACTGATGACAGATGCCAGGGCCATCAACAAGGCCCCAACCAAGGCACTGGCTGGCAGCAGATAGCGGTGTCCGTCACCGACGAGCATGCGGGCTACATGCGGACCCACCAAGCCTACAAAACCAATGGTGCCTGCCATGGCCACAGCCACGGCAGCCAGCAGACCGATGCGCAGCAGCGCCCAGCGGCGCAGTTTGGCCACATCAATGCCAAAACTTTGGGCACGCTCTTCGCCCAAGCTCAGGGCTGTCATAGCGCTGGCGGCACGCCAAGTAAACGGTGTGACGACCGCAACGACGCATGCCAGCATGGTGACACTGGGCCAGTCAGCACGGGCAAGACTGCCCATGCTCCAAAAAATGAGCTGCTGCAGAGCATCTTCACTGGCAACGAATTGCACCAGTGACAGCAGTGCCGCTGCCGCAAAGCCAATCGCAATACCAAAGAGCACCAAGATCTGGGTATTGGCGCCGGGGCGGTTGGCCATCATCTGCAGCAGCGCCAGTGCAATCAAAGCAAAGACAAAGGCGTTGCCAGAAACGACCCAGGCTGCAGGCAAGCCCGGGATGCCCCAGTCAAGCACGATGGCCAGTGAAGCGCCCAGTGCAGCTGCCGAAGACACACCCAGCGTAAAGGGTTCAGCCAGTGGATTGCTCAGTATGGTTTGCATCTCTGCACCAGACAGCGAGAGCGCCATGCCGACAAGAACGGCCAGTGCCACGACCGGCAAGCGCACTTCCCAAAGAACCACCTGCAGGCTGCGAGGCAGCGTTTCAGGTTGCCACAAGCCATGCACGGCTTGCATAAAACCCAGCGATGAGGGGCCTGTGGTGATGTCCAGCAGGATGGCCAGCAGGGTCAAGAGGGCCAGCACAGCGATCAGGCTTCGGCGCCTCCATTGGCTGGCGCGGTAAGCGTGCAGGGCGTGGCTGTTGGAATGGGGGGCGCAGTTCGAGGTGTTCACGGTCGTCGGGCTGCGGTTCCTTGCAGGCTGGTCCAGAAAGTCCCTTTCCAGGGAAACGCCAGAAAGCGCTGATTTAAAGCATCCAATGTCGCTTGCGGTCGGACATCGGCAAATTCTTCGGGATGGAGCCAGCTGGCAATACATTCCAAATTAACAATGCCCAGACCTCCGTGCCAGATGCCGTGCACGCGGCGATTGCGAATGGCGCGTGTGTGCGAGAGTCCTGTGCGTTGAATGACATGCTGCAGGCTGGACTGAGCCTGTGAGGCACTCACGTCAGGTCCGAGCAGCAGACCATTGCGTGCCTTTAAATGACCGCCCCCTGTGCCAATATAAATTTCGGGGTCCTGGTCGATGACGTATTCGGTACTCAGCGTGCCGGCCATGCCAGCAATCAGTTCGCCTCCCATCAAACGGCCCCCCGCCATGCGAACCATATCGCCCAGATTCTTTCCATTCCCCATTGACAGGCAGCAAGGCGCCGAACCTGCATGGGGCTCCATCAGTACCAAGGGCTCAGGTGCTCCCCGTGATTTCAGGCGTTGCACGCCTTCGCGAATACGGTGGACACGTTGCTCTATAAAACTGGCGACTTCTCTGGCGCGTGCCTCATGGCCCGTCAAGATACCGAACTGAATCAAGCCCTGCGTGGGTTGGGGTTGGCGCAGATCGGGGTTGATTTCAAGCACAGCCACAGGAATGCCTGCTTTTTCCAGGCGCGCCACAGTTTGGGTCGCTTTGGCATAAAACGCATCCAGCACAATCAGATCAGGCTCCAGGGCGATCAATGACTCGGCATGCAGGCTCTGTGGCCCGTCAATCGCAAGCTGTGCCATATGGTCAAACGCCTTGGTATCAGGCCCGCGTAGCATCAGCAGGCTTTGCGCATCAAGCCGCCATTTGTTCCAGGCTACGACGTTGCGCGCAGGCTGCTTGTCCAGCATGGACAGCAAAACAAAGTCATCGGTAGCGCCCAGCACCATGCGTTGAGCCGGTTTGGGCAGTCGTACCGTGCGGCCACGTAGATCGGTAATCTGTAGAGGCTGGCTGCTGGCAGGCGCAACCCCACTCAGCAGCAGCCCTGCCAGGGCTGCTGTGCTTTGCAGCCACTGGCGGCGCGTGCTGCCGTGGTTGGCGTTAGAACTCGGCATTGACACCCAGCCACAGGCGGCGGCCTTCATCTGCCATCCAGTTGCCGTCCAACCCTGTCGTGCGTGTACGAACGTCTACTGGCACTTTGCGGTCAGTGACGTTCAACACAGAAAAGCGCAGTGTGGTCGTCTTGTTCAGGCTGTAGTTGCCGCCCAGGTCCAAGGTGGCTGAGCCTTCGCGCTCACGCGTGACACTGGCACCATTGCGAAAGCCCGCATACATGGCTTTGCCGGAATAGTTTAAGCGTGCAAAAGTGTTGAGTGTGCTGCTGGTTTGCCAATCAAGCTGCGCGTGCAGCATGTGCTTGGGCGTCTTCTCCAGCGGCAATCCATCCAAAGAGGTGCCGTCAAATGCGGTCTCGGTTCCGCCTTGGCGGCGCGACTGGGTGTAGGTATAGCTGGCGTCCAGGCGCAGATTGCGTGCCAGCGGCATCTTCACCCCCATCTCCAGCCCTCGAATCTTGACTTCATCCACGTTGTCGTAGACGAACAGATGGTTGACCAGCGGTGGGACAGGCGATGGCAGACCGGAGTCGAAGCTGACCACCTTGTTCTTGAACTTGGTGTTGAACACTGTTGCCGTCAAGGTGCTGGCCGGTGCCCACTCATAGCTGAGCCCCAATTCTTGGGTCAGGCTGGTTTCAGGCTTGAGGTCAGGGTTGCCGCACAACGGGCCACGTATGCCAGAGTTACCGCCTGTGCTCATGCAGTAGCCCGCAGTGCTTTGGCGAATGGTGGGCGCTTTAAAACCTGATGTGATGCCACCCCTCAAAGTGAGTGCATCGGAGGCGTGGTACACCCCGTACAGGCGCGGAGACCAGTGGGTGCTGTAGCGCTCATCATGGTCCATGCGCACGCCGCCGGTTAGCGTGAACTGTTCGGTAATCAGCCAGTCATCTTCTGCAAACAGCGCGTAGCTGGTCAGCGAAACCTTGTCAGTGTTCGTGGGGAGCCCTGCCACCGAGGCCTCATTGCTGATGCCTTTGAGGGAGCTACGCAAAACTTGCCCCCCCACACGCAGTACGTGCTTTTCAAACGGCAGGGTCAAATTGCCGTCCAGCGTGGTGTTGCTTACTTTGCGGTTGCTGTAGAGCGCAGCTTTGGGCCAATCTTCCAGTTCGCCCTCTTCGGTGTACAGGGCCAATTTGCTTTGGCCAAAGTCCCATCGACCGGTGTGGCTGATGCCGTAGTGGTTGCGCGTGTGGCGCACCTTTTTCCAAGCGATCGTGGGGAGTGTGGAGCGTCCAGGTGTTGTTTCTGTCGTCGTGCGCTCTGTGCCCATGTCGAGCACGATTTCTTGGCGACTGTCGGGGCGTGCTGTCAGCTTGACGCCCAAGTTTTGGTTTTTGCGTCCGTAGGCCGTGTCCGCAGAAGGATAGAAGTTGCCCGCTTCGCTGCGGTTTTCGCTCTTGCCCCAGATCTGCAGGCCCAGCACATCGCTCTGGATCGGGCCTCCCAGCCAGAATTCGCCGTTGCGGGAATTGCCATAGTCGTCGTCACTTTGCAGTGTCATGGCGCCAGCCACGCTGCCACTCCAGCGGCTGGGCACTTTCTTGGTAATGATGTTGATGACACCGCCCATGGCTTCGGAGCCATACAGCGAAGACATGGGACCCCGGATGACTTCAATGCGCTCAATGGCAGACAGCGGGGGGAGCAGATTGGATTGAATACCGCTGGTGCCACGGTTCATGGTTTCGCGGGTGTTTTGGCGCTGACCATCAATCAAAATCAGGGTGTACTCTCCTGGCAGACCGCGGATCACGATGTCCGAAGTATTGGGGTTGTCGCCCACCAGAGAAACCCCTTGCACAGAACGCACTGCATCGGCAACAGATTCGTAGTTGCCTTTCTTGATGTCTTCCTGTGTCAGCACGCTGATGGACGCGGGCGCGTCCTTGATACGTTGCTGCACGCCACTGGCGGTGACCACAATCGTGTCCATTTGCGCGGTGGGTTCTTGCTGTGACCAGGCAGATGTGGCGCTGGCGACGAGCAGGGCCGTCGTGGCCCATCGAAAAGGTGCAGCAGAAACTGCATGCTGAAAAGTAGTTGTCATGACCATTTGAACCTTGTTTACGCGGACGCAAGGGAGGTTTTCTGGCTGACGCACGCGCGGCGAACCGGGTTTTACACCTCCGATGTAGCAAGGCGTCATTGCAGCACTGGACGTGCATCAGGTGTTTTGCGCAAGCGGTGCAAATGTTTGCAATTCAATCGAAATAATTCTTATTTATAAACTTTGGCCTAGCGCTGGCTACTTGGCATGCGAATTAGACCTTGCCGCGTACCAGCTTGGGCGACATGCCAAATCGCCGCTTGAATGCGGTTGAGAAATTGGCTGCGCTGGTGTAACCCGCGGTATGTGCCACCTCAAGAACGCTGCAGCCGGTCTGCTCCAGCATGTGCCTGGCATGGTCTAGGCGTTGCGCTCGGCGATAGTCGTCAATGCTGGAGCCATAGATCTGCCTGAACTGGCGCTGCAGGGCGCTGGTACTGAGCCCGACTTCCTGCGCCAGCTCGCCCAGTGAGCGCCAAGCATCATCGCCGCTGTCCAGCAGTTGCTTAAGTCGTGCCAAACGCTGATGTTCGCGCACACCCAATGCTTGTGAAGAAGGGCGCGCAATCGACGCAAGCGATTGCAGCGCCTCATGCATCAATTCCAGCGTACGACTGAGCAGCAACAGTGGCGAAGTACCGTCACGTGCCAGCTGAATGATTTGCTCCGCTACGGCAATTGCCCGGGGAGATGGCTGCCATTGCTGAATCGCGAGCTGCTGGTTGGCGATCCATGTGCGCAGCAGCTGCGGCGCTGCCTTGTCTGCTTGGCATAAATCGGCCAGCCACTCGGGCTCCAGACTCAAGCTGATTTTTCGTTCGAACTTGCCTTGCTTCCAGCGGCGTCGGAACAGATCGCCAGGGCGTGTATGGATGATGGCCCCACATGCCTGCACTGGCCGGGAGCCGGCGGCGGCCACCTCCATCTTCAAGGCGTGTTCACCAAAAGAGACATCTACGCTGCCCTCTAAGACCACCACAATGTGCAGCCCCGGCTCTGCTGGGGAGCATGTGTTGAGCGTGCGCAGGTCGCGGGCTTCTACGCCATGCAGCAAGATGCCAGGGTGTACTTGCAGCGATTGCAGGTGTCCGGCCAGTAACGCGTCTTGTGCGGCGGGGTGGATATCCAGAAATTGGTAATCGGGACCTTTGAAGTCACATGCCCTGAGCGTACCTAATCGCATCCAGCGAGGTTGACTGCGTGCAGAGAGCGGGCGATGTGCGGTCATGGTTAGGACAAGGTGTCAAAGGCGGTTGGGCCTGTAGGTTGTGAATTGAGAATGATTATCAACACTTGATTGTATGCAATGCCTCGATGGAGTACAGAGGTGCGTTTTATTACCAATGCTGGTGAGGCATTTTGTTTTTTCGGACTCTGCATGGCTTACCGCTGTTGGCCGTGCCCTCAGACCCAAACTTCGGCGGATGGTGGCATCGGGCGCCTTGAGCGGGCATGTGCTCTGACATGCGGGTCAGCAGTTTGGACTTTGCACTGGGCTGCGCATCTGCCTATGCTGCAGCCATCGCCCCGGCATGCAGTGATGGCGTGGTTGTGGTTGGCGGTACATATCTGAACAGGAGACGCAGCATGATTTTTGAGTTCACCGACTCTGAGGTGGCCCAATGCACGTGGGAAGACGGTCGCCTGCAACTGCGTTTTTCTGCTGCGCGTCTGCTCGATGCCAGCGACCCGCGTGCCGATGCAGTCTGGGCACCAGTGCTGCTCACGGCAGAACATGCAGAGCCTTGGGAGACCCTGGAGCCTGCGGCCTGTATGGGGCGTATTCGCCAAGGCTTTGTGCTGCATGCCAGCCAGCGCATTCAAAAACTGCCCATGCCGTGCGAGCTGCAAGGCGTGGTCACCATGGAGCTGGAATTTGAGCAAGGCGGTGTTGTGCATGTGCGCTGCAATGGCTTGTCCTTGCACCCTTTACAAGGCGTGGCTGTGGGGGCCTACCAGTGTTGAGACCCGTCCACACCACCCTGGATACGTCGTTGCTTGGCTTTGCCTTACGCTTGTACTGCCTGTGACTTCGTGCCTTGTCTCCAGCGAAAATCAAAGATTTTCTGGGTGGTGCTGGCGGCTCTAAGGTCCAGCAGCACCGCTGTGACCTAGCGTCTGTCAGAGGCGCTGTGGCCTGCTGCCTGCAACTGCTGGTGCTGGGTGATGGCTGCATCAAAGCTTTGCATGAGCTGCTGCCAGCCAATGTGCGCATCGCCCCAGGATTGCAATTGCGCCAAAGCCAGGGAGGCAGCTTCAAAACTTGAAAGTTGCCCCGGCGCGTGGGCCTTGCGAATCGCATAGCGCCCTTGCAGCACGCCGTGCAGTGCCAGGCGTGGCAGTTGCTGTAAAGCGGGGTTCAGATACAGCATCTTGCGACTTTTTCGCCAAGTGCCATCCAGTACCACCAGGCGCAGTAATGCAGGCTGTGCGAGCCATTCGCTGGGCAGTGCTGGCGGTGCAGTTACGGGCAACTGCGCATCGGGGGGCGTGGAAGGGTAGAGAAGAATAGGGCGCACGACTGCATCAGCACTTTGACCCGGCCAGGGCGCATGCAGCCACGCCTTGAGTTGCTCGCCATCAAAAACTTCACCTGCTTGCAGGTGGCTGCCCGGTACACACAGGTGCAGCAGTCGTGCCGTGTTTTTGGCATGCCCCACTTCCATGGGATGTTGCAGGATTAAGAGCTGTACCTGGCTGTGTACCGTTTGCACCAAAGGGCATAAACAAGCGCTGTGAGGGCGCAGACATGCGCTGCAAAGTGGGCGGCGAGAGGCTGAAGAGATGTCCAATTGGGTAGCTGTTTGCGAGGGCTGTACAGCGTTGTAAGCCAAATCGAATGGCAATTTCCGCCTGCGGGGCATCTGTGCCCCGGTTGGCCGCCGCAATTGTGCTTACGGCTTACTGCAATCGCCGATTGAGCGTGCTTGTTTGGTAGAAACGGGTTTTTTCAACGTACATGCTCTGATCGGCACGGTGCACCACCGCTTCCATCGATGCACCCTGCTGGCCACAGGCCACGCCCATGGCAATGTGGATGGTTTGCCCCGGATAGAACTGGTTGTTCAATTCAAGCAAGGACAGAATCCGCTCTTGCATGGCTTGGGCGCCTCGTTCATCGGTGGCGGGCAGCAGAACCATGAATTCGTCGCCACCAATCCGGGCGGCGCAGGCCGGTGCATCGACTGCCTTGGCCAGTACCTCGCCCACCCGTCGCAGCATGGCGTCGCCAGCCGCGTGACCGTGTTCATCATTGACGGCTTTGAGTCCATTCATGTCGATGGCAATCACAGACAGAGGCCACGGCCCTTTGCGCGACAGCCGGTTGAGCTCTTCCATATAGAAAGCACGGTTGCGCAACTGGGTCAGGACGTCATGCTTGCCAAGGTACTCCAGATAGGCCTCGGCTTTTTTGCGTGCGGTGATGTCGACCAGAGACAGAAGCACCAAGTCCCAGTTTTCCATATGGCTGGACATGACGGAGAACTCCAGATGGATATGCAGCGTGTCCCCGGACAGGGAATAGTTCACCACTTCGCGTTGCTGTACCAGCTTGCCGTTCCACAAATCCTGCAACTGCTCGGCAAAGGATTCGTACATCTCGCCCCGGAAAACCTGCGACAGGTTTTGCACCAGCTCGATTTTGCTGCTGGCTCCAAACATCTCCAGTGTTTGCTGGTTGACGTCGATCACATGGATCTCCTGCATGCAGCGCGTCACAAAATCCGGATGCACTTTCAGGAAAGTTCGGAAATCGCTGATGCCTTGGGCGCGTACTTCATCGATGAGCCGCTTGACGGCACTGAAGTCTTCTACCCACAGAGAAACAGGGGAGTGCTCGAAAAGGTCTCGGGCATATTGTTCGCTGCGCTGCAACTGCTGCATGCTACGTACTTCAGCGGTTACATCCTTGAGCGACACCAGAACGCGGCTCCAGTTGTCTTCATAGCCGGGCAGAACGCGTGCGTTGATCTCGACGTTGAGCCTGCGCCCCTGCAGGTCATAGTTCACGCTCCGGTTTTCAAAGTACAGCTGCCCATCCCATAGCGCGAGCAATTCTGGAACGATGTTGTCGAGCATGTCCCCCCGGAAAACCTCGTGCAGCTTGCTCTTGAGGGTTTCCTGATCTGCTGCCTTGAACAGATCCAGCGTGTACTGATTGACGCGCAGCACCTGATAGGACTGGCTGCAGCGCTGCAGGTGCGCTGGGTCTTCTTTTAAAAAAGCGAGAAGGTCTGTTACACCGTCGGCACGCCACTGGTCAAACAATTGTTTGAGACTGCTGTAATCTTCCATCCACAGCGAGACAGGCGCAAGGTTGAACATGTCTTCAAAGTCCAACCCACTGGCAAGAGAAACGGTCATCTTTAACACCTCCGGCGGGAATTATTGCCGACTTCGCGGGGTGTGCACCGCCGGTATATGAGCGGTTTACGGTGGAATGAATACTTTCCATGCTTGTCCAGTGGGCGTTTCGCGTGTGTGCCATAACAAGCGTGCATTGCGTGTACACACACCATTTATCTGCCTATTGCGGTGATGTGTTGCGCAGGTGCTCCCATTTGTTGTCGCCCGCTATGCTTACGGACTGTATGACAGTCGTTTCCCCTCATTTCGCGCAGTTAGATATGGGTCAGCCCTTGGAGGCTGACACTGCCCGCTTGCAGCATCATTTTTCCCAGCCTGTACAGGTACTACAGGCCGTCGATGCCCAGACACTGAAAACTGTTTTGCAGCAAGTGGAGCAGGCCGCACAACGTGGCTACTGGTGTGTTGGTGGCTTGCGCTACGAGGCAGCCAGTGCGTTGCACCCACAATTGCAGACACAGCCAGCACAAGGCGCGCTGGCGTGGTTTGCCATCTTTGAGGCCCCTTCACCAGCCACAGTGGACGCACCGCCGCAGCGGCTAGCGCATTTGCCGCCCTTGGACTGGCAGGCCTCGTGCAGCCGTGAAACCTTTGATGCGGGTATGGACGTTATCCATGCGGGCATTGCACAAGGGCGTTACTACCAGATCAACTTCACCAACCAGCTGCATGGCAAGGCACACACGCCCGTAGAGGGCGCAGCCTTGTTTGCTGCGTTGCAACGTGCGCAGCCAGGCGGGTACGCCATGTGGCTGGATATGGGCGAAGAGCAGGTGGCTTCTGTGTCCCCTGAATTGTTTTTTGACTGGCACCAGCCAGCGCAAGGCCATGGCCGCATACTGACCCGGCCAATGAAAGGTACCGCGGCACGGGGGGCTACAGAGCAGGCCGATGCCGCACAGGCGCGGCACCTGCAAACCTCGGTCAAAGAGCGTGCAGAAAACGTCATGATTGTGGATTTGCTGCGCAACGATGTGGGCAAGATTGCAATGACTGGCTCGGTCCAGGTGCCCAAGCTGTTTGCCGTGCAGGCCCTGCCAACGGTGTGGCAAATGACATCGGACGTCACAGCGCAGTTGCCTCAGGGCACCCAATTGCTGCAAGTCTTTGAGGCCTTGTTTCCCTGCGGCTCTGTCACTGGAGCGCCCAAGCGTTCGGCCATGGAGGCGATTGCAGCACTTGAAACAGAGCCACGCGGCTGGTACTGCGGCGCTCTGGGGGTGGTGCGCCCTGATGGGGCGGAGGGCATTCGTGCAACGTTCAATGTGCCCATTCGCACTGTGGTGGTGCAGGGGCAGGAGCTGCGATGTGGCATTGGCAGCGGCATTACGGCAGATGCCACGGCCCAGGAGGAGTGGCAAGAATGGCGCACCAAGCGCGCTTTTGTAGAAAGGGTGAGCATGGGCTTTGAAATTATTGAAACCCTGGCACTGCAAGATGGGCGTTTTCGCCATCTGGCGCAGCATCTACAGCGCATGCAAGGGGCCGCAGCCCACTTTGCTTATCCGTGGAGCGACGAAGCAGTGCAGCTGACGCTGCAGCATGTGGCAGATACCCACCCGTGTGGTTTATGGCGCGTACGGATCGGGCTGAATGCCCAGGGGCTGTTTGGCAGCGAGGTGCAAGTGTGCAAAGCCCCGCCTCCTGTGGCTTACCTGCAGTGGGCTGCAGAGCCTTTGGTTGAAGCACACAGCGAGTTTGTGCGCTTTAAAACATCACGCCGCATGCACTATGAGCGTTTGGCCCCGACACAGGCCCATGTGTGGGACACGTTGCTGTGGAACGAGGCAGGTGAAATCACAGAGGGCACGCGCGGCAATGTGGCCGCGCTGATCGATGGGCAGTGGCTCACGCCTGATTTGACCTGTGGGCTGCTGGCCGGCGTAGGGCGGCAAGAGGCACTGGCGCAGGGGCGAGTGGTGGAGGGCGTGATTCGGCTCTCGGATGTGCCACGTGTGCAGCAATGGGCGTTTATCAACAGCTTGCGTGGATGGATTCCAGCACAGCTGCTGGGTGAGGCACCGCAGCCACTTTGAATGGGTGGATGAGGATGTCCCCCAAAACAAAAGGCCGCGTATGCGGCCTTTTTGCTGGGCGATCTTTGCTAATTAAAGCTTGCCCTTGAAGTAGCTGGGCTTGTCCATGTCCACAATGTCCACGCTCAGCTGCACTTGCAGAGTGTCTTGCGCAGGAATGACGCGCTTGAGCACCGCAGCAACGCGCTCTGACAGTTCCTTCTTTACTTCGGCGGTGCGGCCAGCCATCAGGCGCAGCTCTACGTGGACAAAGGCCCGGCCCGCATTGTTCAGGCCAATGCGGTAGTTGCTCAGGCTGGCAATACGGGTTTTGACATCCGCCTCATCCGTGACGGTGGGGTGTTCGCACACGGCAGCGTTCAATTGCTCCATCAGAGCCGCTTCGTTCAGGCCCTGCAGGTTGTTGGTGTATTCCACGGTCATGTGTGGCATGTTTGTCTCCGTTACTCGTCTTGGTCTTCAAAAATAGGCTCCAGCACCGTTGCTTCAACGGGCTTATAGGCCAAACGCACATAAATGGGCGCATAGGCCTCGGCCTGGGTGATCTCAATCAGGGTTTCTTTGCCCAGCTCCAGCAAGGCAATGAAGGTGACGACCAGCACCGTGCTGCCCTTGCTGGGGTCGAAAATATTTTCAAACTCTACAAAGCGCTTGCCTTGCAGCCGTTTGAGGATTTGGCTCATGTACTCACGCACGCTGAGCTCTTCGCGTGTGATGCGGTGGTGCTGCACCAGCTTGGCGCGTTTCAAAATGTCGCGCCAGGCGGCTTGCAGTTCGCTGATTTCTACATCGGGAAAGCGCGGCTGCAAGCTTTGTTCAATGTGCACCTGGGCTTTCAGGAAATCACGCCCGTAATGCGGCACCTGGTTGATTTGCTGGGCCGCCAGCTTCATTTTTTCGTATTCCAGCAGGCGGCGTACCAGCTCGGCACGCGGGTCTTCTGCTTCTTCCTCGCCCTCTTTCTTCTTGGGCGGCAGTAGCATGCGCGACTTGATCTCAATCAGCATGGCCGCCATGAGCAGGTACTCGGCTGCCAGCTCTAGGTTGCGGCTGCGGATTTCATCCACGTAACGCAGGTATTGCTGTGTGACCCCCAGCATCGGAATGTCCAGGATGTTGAAGTTTTGCTTGCGGATCAGGTAGAGCAGCAAGTCCAGCGGGCCTTCAAACGCTTCCAGAAATACTTCCAGCGCATCCGGTGGGATGTAGAGGTCGTTGGGCAGCTTGAACAGCGGCTCTCCGTACAGGCGTGCCAAAGCCACCTGATCGACCACATGGGGCATCAGGGCGTCGCTGCGGTCTGCACTGGCAGATTCAGGCAGCGTGGCTTCGGTGGCCTCGGAAGAACTCTCGCTCATTCAATCATTTAAATAAGAGCGCCCAGCGCTTGACTGGCAAGGGCTGGGCAATGAAAACGTTGAAAAGCACTTTCAGCCGTTGTTCTGATAAACGTAGGGTTTTTGGGCCACGCTGGCTTGGGCCGCATCTTCCTGGACTTCGTAGTTAACGTTCTTGTCCCACAGCAGGGCACGGCCAGCCAGTTGCTGCGCTTCCAGTTGGGGGTTGTCCTTTTTCATCTGTTCGATGAATTGGGTGACTTCGGATGTGTAATGGGGACGGGCAAAGATGGACATGGACTGGTAACCTCTCTAGATCGTCGATTCTACCGGGACACTGTCCATGAACCTACTTCAGCGTGCCACTGCCATCGTGGCAGCGATAGCCACCAGCTTTTTGACTTTGGTGGGCTGCGATCAGCAAAAGATCAATGAGCTGGAGGAAGGCCTGTCCACCGAAGTGGAGGTGCGCAAAGCCTTTGGAGAGCCTGAAACCATCTGGCCTGAGGCCGATGGCTCACGCACGTTTGAGTACCCGCGCCAGCCCATGGGCCACCGCAATTACATGATCACCATTGATTCAGCGGGCGTGATGACAGCGCTGCGCCAGGTGGTGGCGCCCCATGTGTTTGAGCAAATTCAGCCTGGAATGACGCAGGAGCAGGTGCGCCGCATGCTGGGCAAGCCTGCCAAGCGCATGACTTACGCACTCAAGCAAGAGACCGATTGGGACTGGAACTGGATAGATCCACCCAGCCGGGAGATGGAATTTACGGTGACCTTTGGCGAGCACGGCACGGTCAAGCGCACAGCCAGCCGCGAAAAAATGCCCCAAGGCGACCGTTGATGTCGCGGTGGACAGACAGGCAGAAAGACCGGATAGTGCTTTAATTGCTGCGCTGCAGCAATTTTTGTGTCAGCGCCTTACCTGGGCGCTGCGTTGTGTGAAGTGCGCAATGAGACTTGGCGTCTGATGGCGCATTTCTTGCTTTGAGCATTGCAGCATTGACGTTTGCGTTGCTGGCCACAAGCCAGCCTTGCAAAAAACCGGTATCCGCCATGAGCACCACCACTGAGCCTGAGCTAAGCACCCCCCTTTCTGTGACCCCACCGGTGGTCAGACACGGCACCTATGAAGATGCGCAGGCCTTGTTTTCGGGCTCGCTCTTTGTCGGCATCACCATGATGATGTATGCCCAGGCAGGGCTGCTGACCGGCAGCACCGCCGGACTGGCTTTTGTGCTGCACTACGCCACGGGACTGTCATTTGGCGGCATCTACTTCCTGATCAATATTCCGTTTTACTGGTTTGCGTGGAAGTATGTGGGCAAGGAGTTCACGGTCAAAACCTTTCTCTCCGTGGCGCTGCTGTCGCTGATCACAGAGCTGGGTCCACGCCTGATACACATTGACTATCTGCACCCCGCTTTTGCCGCCATTGCCGGGGGCTTGCTGATGGGCACCGGGGTTTTGTTTTTGGCGCGCCACAAGTCCAGTCTGGGCGGGGCCACCATTGTTTCGCTGTATGTGCAGGACCGATGGGGCATTCCTGCGGGCAAGGTGCAAATGGCCATCGATTGCGTTGTGGTGGCGCTGGCGCTGTGGGTGGTGCCGTTTGAGCGCGTAGCGTGGTCAGTGCTGGCAGCCGTTGTGATGGGTATTTTCCTGTCGGTCAGCCACCGCCCTGGGCGCTACCAAGGTAAATAGTTTTGATAGCTGTTGACGCTTGCTGAGTATGCGCTAGCTGCCTATTTGGCGGATTGACTGATATGGATGAAAAAAGCCCCGCAGGTCATACCTGCGGGGCTTTTTGCTGCGTGCGTGAAGCGTTAGCCGAGCGTAATGGTCTTCTTGGCCGTCAGCGTCTGGCCCGCGTCGTCTTTCCACAGGAAAGTCAGATCACCACTTTGCAGGGCTTTGAAAGTGAACTCGATGTACGGGTTCTGGGAAATGGAGATACCCGGATCCCAGGTAAAAATCAATTTACCTGCCATCTTGGCTTCAAAGTGGCTCATCAGGTTACGGGGACGCACTTGGCCGGTGGCCGGGGCGGTACGCAAACCGCTTTCCATGACGTGTTCCATCTGCGCGCGTACACGCAAGATGTCACCCTTGGCGGGCTTTTCATTGCTCACCCAGATGCGAGGAGGTTTGTTCATGCTCATGTGGAATACCTCCTTACATGCCGCAGCCGCTGGCGGCCACGGTCACAGCTTGCTTGGCCACCAGGACTTTGCCGCTTTTCATGCGGGCCAGCGCGTGGATGGTTTGCGACTGCGTCAAACGCACGCGCACTGCAGCCTCTGCCGCGCCGGTATCTACCGTCAGCAGCACCCGGCATGCCAGTGGCGTGGGGTTGAGGTCGGCCAGCACAATGATTTCCTCGCACCACTCTTGCTCAGTGATTGGCAAGGTGACCTTGACTTTGACAGGCACTGCGCTGGGGTTATCGGCCAGTACAGGTAAATCCAGGTGCAGGCCTTCGGTCAGCGGTGTAGCGCTGCCTATGAACCGTTCCATGGTTTTCTTGAACTCCGCAGGGTTGGGTGCCAAAGGGCCCACAATGGGCGTCTTGGCCTGGGCCAGGGCGCTGCTAGGCAGTGCCAAAGCAGCGCCGGCAGCGGCCACGCCAGCCACCATGTGGCGGCGGGTCAGGGTCGGGGTATATGCAGGTGTCATGTCTTAGATACCGAGGAAGTCGCTGAATTTTCCATTGATCCAGGCAAAGTCTTCCTTGACCAAATCAGAGGTGCGTACGTCCATGTCGATCTGGGTCTGGTTGACTTGCCCGTTGGCATCGACCTCGTACTCGAACTTCACCGAGATTTCTTCCTGTGGGTCGCCATTGACCATCATGTAGCACAGGTTGTCTGGCAGCAAAGGCGTCACTTCCTTGCCCGCAACGCGTTGCGAGATGTTCTTGGCGACGATCTTGCCAATAAAGTTGGCCACGTGGGCGCTCTTGGGGTAGTGGCCAAACTGCGGCGAAATGGCACCCATCAAGTCACCCACAAAGTACACGCTGTTGTCGGTTTTTGCCGTGAAGTAGCGCACATCCATGTCAGCCCAGCCGGTGGGCTTGCCATCAGGTGTTTTGCCAATCAGGTCAGCCGCCCAGACCATGTCAGCGGCCTGGTGCGGAGGCATCAGGATGGCATCGTCAAATTTGAACTCGCCCGCAGCAGTTTTGATGCGCTTGTTGAAAGGGTCGACCTCTTGCACACGGGCATTGGGCACGTGCGTGATGATGTCTGGGTACAGCTCGTCAAACGCCTGCTTGTAGCCCACGCCGATGGGAGCAATCTTGGGCTTGGGGTCCAGAATCAAAATCTTTCCGGGGATTTTGTTTTTCTTGATGTGCCAGGCAATCAAGCATGCGCGCTCGTAAGGCGAGGGCGGGCAGCGGTGCGGTGGTGGTGGCAGGGTCATGACCAGCGTGCCGCCCTTGAAGTTCTTGACCTTGCTCTTGAGCGCCAGCATCTCCTGGTTGGGGATGTAGGCGTTGGGGAAGTGCTGGCGGGTGTATTCAATGGCGCGCTGGTCGTTGCCAAACCAGGCTTCATAGTCATTGCGGATACCACCGGACAAGATCAGGTAGTCATATTCGATCAGGCCATGGGCGGTGCGCACCAGCTTCTTGTCGCGTTCAAAGCCTGTGACTTCGGTCTGCACCAGTTTGTAGCCATATTTGATGGCCGGGTGCAGCATGTCGCGGTTGATGAAATCGGTGTTCACGATATCTATCAGCCACTTGTTGCTCATGGGGCCTGACCAGAATGTGGGGTTGCGCTCCAGCAAGATCACATCTGAATTGGGGATCAGCTCGCGCAGATACCGTGCAGCAGTCATGCCGCCCCAGCCACCACCGCAAATCACAATGCGTGGGCCTTTACCTTCACGCGGCAGGATGCGTGACTGCGGGGTCATGATCATGGGGGCTGCAAGTGCAGACGAAGATACGGCGGTAGCCGCTGCACCCAAGGCCATGGCGGGCGGGGTCATCAAAAAGTGGCGACGTTGCATGGTCAAAGTTCCTTCTTGTGGTTGGACATCGGGCAATCAAATGGACAAGCGTATGCGTGCAAGTGCTGCCGCAGGTCTTGCGGCAGCCAAGAATGCAAAGGGAACAGAAGTGACCATGCCAGCCACTGGTGCACGCATGCTTTGGCCAAGGTCGGCACAAAGCGGTGCAGGCATCAAGAAAGTTGGCATTCAGGGCTCCTGATGGGGCAGGAGCCGCATCCATTGCAATCAACGAAACTCAATAGTGCAGGCTTGAGCGTTGATCATGTGGGCTGGCGTTAGGCCAAGCACATACGGGCAAAGGATGAGGGAATCCCTCTTAGCCGTCACGCGGCACAAGCAGAGCTGTCTGGCGGCGATTCTAGACCACCGCGTTGCTTCTAGAAACAGTCTAAGCAGCGGCTTGGCTGGAAGATGGAAAGAGCTTGACCGCTATCAAGGTACCGCCAACGATGCCTGCCACCGCAGGCAATGAGGCAATGGCCAGTGTGCTCAGGCCTGTCAGTCCTTGGCCAATCGAGCAACCTACAGCCAGCACACCACCAAACCCCATGAGAGCGCCACCAGTGGCTGTTTTGGCCAGATGTGCCGGGCTGTGAAAGCCTTCCCATTGGGCGGTGCGGGTAAGCAAGGCCATGACCAAGCCTCCGGCAAGTACCCCCAGCACCATTGCAGGGCCCAGGCTGAAAGCGCGCCCCACTGCAACTTGCAGGTAAAGCAGTCCTTCGGCAATCGGGGCGATGAAGCTCAGTGATGTGAGTTTCTCGGGGTCAAAAGGGTCAACATCGACTGTGGCAGTCAACCACCAACCGAAGGCAACCAGTGCCCCGATAGCGATAGCACTGATCCACTGTGCAGGGCTGCGGCGCAGGGCTGGTTGCCACAGCGCATAGGCGGTCAATAACAACGCTGGCAAGAGCGCCAGTAGCGCAAAGCTTGCAAGAGGTGTCCATTGCGCCGCCTGCAGAACCTGGGGCAATGTTGCGTTTTCAACGGTGGTGGGAGCCAGCGCCTGAAACCATTGACGCACGGGCACCAGTACGCCAGTCAGGCTGGCCTGGGCGGCCAAGCCAAGAAACACCACGGTGACCAGTGCGCGCAGGTTGCCGCCTGCCAGCAAAACCAACGCGCGTGCACCACAGCTATTGGCCAGCACCATGCCAATACCAAATAGCGCCCCGCCGATCAGTACGCCGGGAATGGAAAAGCTGGTGCGCACGATCTGCGCATTGCCCAGATCAACCAGCCCAGCCCAATGCAACCCTTGTGAAGCCAGTACCGCAATGGCCAGTGCCAAGGCAAAGGCCTGCAGTGCAGGGGCGCTGCCGCGAGGGGTTGAGTTGTCTTGCCCCAGCGACTGGCGCAAACCACGCAGCAGGCAAAACCGACCCAGCCGCGCTGCAGCGCCAAACGCACAGCCCCAAAAAAAACTGGCCCACAAAAGTGTCATGGCTTAACGATCCCAGATATCCGTACTGATGGATTTGTACCATGCAGCACCGTATTCAGCCTCTGCCTTGCGAAAGCCTGCATCGGCATCTGCTGGGCTGACGCCGCCAGAGCCCGCCACTTCAATCAGCTTGCCTGCATCGGTGCGGTAAACGCCAGCTACAGAGATACCGTAGTTCGTGCCAATCAAGCTGTAGCAGGTGTTAGCGAAGGCGGCTGCAGGGGCAGCCTGGCCAGTCAACTGCGCAGCAATGACAGCTGCAGCCACCTTGCCCTGGGTGTTGGCCGAGAAGCCAGACTTGGGCATGGGAGCCGCCTGCGTGGCATCGCCCAGTACATAGACGTTACTGACCAAGGTCGACTCAAAACTGTCGGGCTTGACAGGCACCCAGCCGCTGGCATCGGTGACTCCTGCACGGTCAGCGATAAAGCCCGCCTTTTGGGGTGGGATCACGTTCAAGACATCGGCTTGGTGCTTGGTGCCAAACGAGGTTTCCACCTCCAGACGCTTGGCATCCACACGCGCCACTTGGCCATCATCCGATTGCTTGACCCATTCGATCATGTCGCCATACAGCGCTTTAAAGCCCTGCAAGAACAGGCCTTGTTTGGAGAAAGCGTCCTTGTTGTCCAGCAGCAGGATTTTGGATTTGGGTTTGTGCTGCTTGAAGTAGTGGGCCACCATGGCCGCGCGTTCGTAGGGACCAGGCGGGCAGCGGAAGGGGTTGGCAGGAATCACCATCACAAACTTGCCACCGTCAGGCATGGCGTCGATTTGTTTTTTCAGCAGCAGGGTTTGCGGTCCAGCTTTCCAGGCGTGCGGCGCCAGCTGTGATGCGGCTTCGTCATAACCTTCCAGCGCGCCCCAGCGCATATCAATACCGGGGGAGAGCACCAGTTTGTCGTAGCCAAGGGCTTGGCCGCTGGAGAGCAAAACGCGGCGGGCGCTGGTGTCTACGTTGTCGGCCCGGGCGTGGATGACTTCGATGCCCGCCTTGCGCAAGCCATCGTAGCTGTGACCAATGCTCTCGAACGAGCGCAAGCCTGCCAGCACCAGATTGGAAAACGGGCAGGTGTAAAAACGCTGTGCAGGCTCGATCAGCGTCACACGCACCTGGGGTGCGCGGGCCTTCAGGTAACGGGCTGCGGTAGCACCACCGAAGCCGCCCCCCACAACGACCACATGGGCTGAGCCCCCCTGGGCGCGGACGATTGCGGGCATGGCCAATGAGGCAGCACCTGCAACGGCACTGCCTAAAACTGTACGGCGATTGAATGTCATTTACTTGGCCTCCTTGCTGAACCACTGGGCGAGAGCTTGGATCTGGGCATCGTCATAGCCCTTCATCAGGCGGGTCATCACCGTGGCATCGCTGGCGGTGCCCGTTTTGAACGCTTGCATGCGTTGCAGCAGGTGGCGCTCACCCACACCGCGCAGTGAAGGGATACCGCCCGTGGATTGACCATTCGGTCCATGGCAGTTGGCGCAGGTGCCAGCCAACACAGAAATGTCCTGCACGCTGAGGCCAGCAGCAGCCGATGCTGGAGCGGTTTGCGCCATGGCCGCAGGGGCCAGCAAAGCTGCTGCCAGCCACAAGGCTGAACGCAGTGAGGAAGCGGGGGACACAGGCATGCAGTCTCCTATCGCGTGCCGGAATGCAGAGCTGCATCCGTGGGTGTTTATCGTGGATAAGTGCAAGGCTCATGACCGTGCACCCTTTGGAGCGTCGCATTCTAGGTAGCACATTGAAACAACTGGTTAGAAGTTTCTGCACCCTGCATATAAGGACCGCTGGTCGGGTCTCTTGCGTGGATGCGCTTTAGCAGATAGTCAACCCAGAGAATGCATGGCTACGTAAATATAGGAGCATACAGCGCTTGTTACAAAAGCGTTTCAGTGTGAAGTTGCTTGAATTTTATGGAGCCAAACTTCTTTGCAGCTGCATCTCCAGTGCAGATGCTTGGCATCTTTCATGAAGATGCTTTATGGATGAGTGGTGCCGCCAAAGCGCTGCGCAGGCGGGCGCATTGCGCTGATTTTTCGCTGTGCAGGTCTTTGCCGTGGGAGCGGCAAGCCATAAAAAAGCCCCTGCAGAGATAAACCGCAGAGGCTTGGCTGGAAGTGGTCAGGGCATCAACCGATGCGCATGCCGGGCTGGGCACCGGGGAAGGGCTCCAGCACATAGATGCCGGGCACCGCCTTTTCATCCGCGTGGCTGGCTGCCAGCACCATGCCTTCAGAGATGCCAAATTTCATCTTGCGCGGGGCCAGGTTGGCCACCAGCACGGTCAGCTTGCCTTGCAGCTGCTCGGGCTTGTACATGCTGGCAATACCGCTGAACACGTTGCGCGTCTTGCCTTCGCCTGCATCCAGCGTCAGTTGCAGCAGCTTGGTAGAGCCTTCAACCGCCTTGCACTCCACGATCTTGGCAATGCGCAGATCAATCTTGGCAAAGTCGTCGATCGTGATGGTGGGTGCGATTTCTTCGCCACCGGGTTTCACGGCTTCAACCACAGGGGCAGCCGGTGGCTCAAACAGGGCGTCCAGCTGTTCTACCACCACGCGCTGCATCAGATGTTCGTACTTGCCAATCGTGTGGCCTGCACCCAGCAGGCTGCCTGCATCGGCAAACTGCAGCGCCGAGACATTCAGGAACGCTTGAACTTGCGTGGCCACTGCTGGCAGGATGGGCTTGAGGTAAATCGTCAGCAGGCGGAAGGCTTCAATGCAGGTGGTGCACACGTCTTGCAGGCGGGCATCCATGCCTTCTTGCTTGGCCAGCTCCCAGGGCTTGTTGGCGTCCACATAGCTGTTGACGCGGTCGCACAGGGTCATGATGTCGCGGGCGGCGCGGGCAGAGTCACGGTTTTCGTACGCGGTGACGATGCCGTCTTTGGCTTCACGCAGCTGTGCCAGCAAGGCTTGGCCGTCTTGCGAGACGGCACCCAGCTTGCCCTCAAAGCGCTTGGCGATAAAGCCCGCAGCGCGCGAGGCAATGTTCACGTACTTGCCGATGAGATCAGAATTGACGCGCAGCATGAAGTCTTCGGCGGTGAAGTCGATGTCTTCGTTCTTGCCGTTGAGCTTGGCACCCAGGTAGTAGCGCAGCCACTCGGGGTTCATGTTCAGGGCCAGATACTTCATCGGGTCCAGGCCCGTGCCGCGGCTTTTGGACATCTTCTCGCCGTTGTTCACGGTTAAAAAGCCGTGCACGCAAATCTTCGTGGGCGTCTTGCGGCCGCTGAACTTCAGCATGGCGGGCCAAAACAGCGTGTGGAAGGTGATGATGTCTTTGCCGATGAAGTGGTACTGCTCCAGATTGGGGTCAGCCATGTAGGCGTCGTAATCTTCGCCACGCTTGTTCAACAGCTCTTTGAGCGATGCCAGGTAGCCCACGGGCGCGTCCAGCCACACATAGAAGTACTTGCCTGGTGCGTCGGGAATTTCGATACCGAAATAAGGCGCATCGCGCGAGATGTCCCAGTCGTCCAGACCTTCGCTGGTGGAGCCATCGGGGTTGGTGCGCACGCCAAACCACTCCTTGATCTTGGCGGCCACTTCGGGCTGCACATGCTTGCCGTCCTGGGTCCACTCGGTCAGGAACTCCACAGCGCGTGGGTCAGAGAGCTTGAAGAAGAAGTGCTCGGACGTCTTCATCACGGGCGTAGCACCCGACAGGGCTGAGAACGGGTTGATCAGGTCGGTGGGCGCGTAGACCGAGCTGCAGACTTCGCAGTTGTCACCGTACTGGTCTTTGGCGTGGCAACGTGGGCATTCGCCTTTGATGAAGCGGTCGGGCAGGAACATGTTCTTTTCGGGGTCGAAGAACTGTTCAATGGTGCGCGTTTCGATAAAGCCCGCGGCCTTGAGGTCGCGGTAGATCTGCTTGGACAGCTCGTGGTTCTCCGGGCTGTCGGTGTTGCTCCAGTTGTCAAAAGCAATATGGAAACCATCTAGGTATTGCTTGCGGCCTGCGGCAATGTCGGCCACAAACTGCTGGGGTGTCTTGCCGGCCTTTTCCGCCGCAATCATGATGGGCGCGCCGTGTGCATCGTCTGCGCCCACAAAGTTCACCTGATTGCCCTGCATTCGCTGTGCACGCACCCAAGTGTCGGCCTGGATGTATTCCATGATGTGGCCGATGTGGAAATTGCCGTTGGCGTACGGCAGGGCGGTGGTAGCGAAAATCTTGCGTTGGGACATAAAGAGGTCTTCTCGTAGGCGATGAAAAGCAACCTTCGATTCTAGAAGCCCTAGGCCCGGCTTGCAGCCAATGCGGGCAAGCTGTCCAAATTGCTATGTCTTTGCGAGCTTTTAGCGCTGATGGGCAGAGGGGCGCAACGCTTTTTTTGCATACATCTGCTGATCGGCGCGTTTGAGCAGACTTTGCGCATCCTTGGCATCGTGGGGGTACAGCGCAATACCAATGCTGGCACCCAGGTGCACCACCACACCATCGGGAATGCCTTGCAGTGTGGTCAGCGGGGCACTGATCAGCTCGACGAGCTTGGCGCTGGTCGTCTCGGCCACTTCCATGTTGTCGACACCCCGCAGAACCACAACAAACTCATCGCCTCCCAGGCGTGCAACGTGGTCATCCGTGCGCACATGGTGGCGCAGGCGCTGGGCCACTTCGGCCAGAGCCCGGTCGCCGTTGTCGTGGCCCCATTGGTCGTTCAATGCCTTGAACAGGTTCAGATCCAGAAACAGCAGTGCGAACGGCGCAGCCATAGCGCTTGAGCTGGGCGGTGTGATCAAGCTGGCCAGTACGTGCTGCAAGGCGCTTCGGTTGGAGACGCCGGTCACGCGGTCGGTGAATAACTCCTGGCGCATGTGGCTGAAGTTGCGTGCCAGCTCTCCCACTTCATCGCTGCGATTGGTTTCGAACGAGGAGGAAATATCGCCTTGGCCCACGCGTTTGACGGCATTGGACAGGCTGCGTACGTCGTCTGCAATGCGGCCAAACAGGCGCATGCCAATGGCCAGGGCGATCAGCAGGCACAGCACACCCACTACCACCACCAGCTCCACCAGACGCGATACATCGGCCAAGATGGTGGCGCGGGGTACGGCTACGGCGGCCATCCAGTCCAGCCCGGCGTGGTCGGTGACGCGCACAAACGCGACGTGCACCGGTTCATCGTCCTGGTTTTTCAGCTGCAGGCTGCGCACATTGAAGAGATAGTCAGTGTTGCCAGTCTGAGGCACAGCTTCGTTGAAATAGCTCTGAATTTGCTGGTAAATGCTGTTGGCCAGTGCATTGCCACCGGTTTGGGTGGTCAGGCGCTCGATACGCCCTGCATCGGTGAAGCGCACGTTTTTCATGCCGGAGATGGCCACCAGTTCTCCGCTGGATTCGACAACGAATGCCAGGCCTTTGACGCTGCGGGCGAGCTCGTCAACCACATCATTCAAGGCGCTGAGCGAAACGTCGGTGGCTACCACGCCTTCGAAATCACCGTGGGTATTGAGCACACGGCGCGCGCGGGTGAGCACCAGGTCTATGATGCCAAAGTCGATATAGACAGATGTCCATGTGTGGTGATCGACCTGTGAGGCCAGTTGAAACCACGGCCGGTTGCGCGGGTCAAACATGGCGCGTTCGGTGCGCAGGTAGTGCTGGGTGCTGTCGATGCTTGACAGGCTGTAATAACGGCGGTGCTGGTCGCCCTCGGCGCGAATGCGCAGCTCGGCGGTGCCATCCGGCTGGCGTTTGAGGCCGACACCTTGGCCCCCTATATTTCCGTAATACACATAGCTGTTGGTGCGCGGGTGCAGCGTAGTGGCTGCCCACAGCCGGTTGCGCAGGGCCAGCCAGTCGGTGCGCATGTCCTGCGGGGCTGCCATGCCACTGGGGAAAGCGGCCTCCAGCACGGCGGCAGAGCCGCTGACATGGTGCTGAATGTTTTGCCGCATGCGCGCTGCCATCTCTTTGAGCATGTTGTCCGAGAGATTGGTTACCGTGCGTGCGCCCGCCAAGTAGGTCAGCCCACCAATCACGCCCGTCAGCACCACGATCAGTACGGCATAGGGCAAAAGAAGGCGTAGCTTGAGAGAGCGCAATTGCAGGGAGACAGCGGGCATTGACAATAAAGAGGTATTGGGGTGAGGCGGTAGCAGGCGAGCGTCTTGGAGCGCTGTATGTTTCGATGTATATCACGGTGTGTAACAAAGTGATGCACAGAAAAAAAGAGCGGGCAGCGCAGTCAAGAACTGGGATTCAGGCTGAATTTAATCTGAATCCCAATAAATACATGCACTAACCGCTCTCAATTTTGATGGATCGCCATCGTGGCGATGGCCTGCTCTTACTCTGGCTGCTTCATCAAAGGCTTTTGCAGCAAGGTGGCCAAAGTTAAGCCTTGCAAGATGGCCACGTGCTGCTCATCGGCAAAACGCTGTGCAGTGTCCTGTAACGGGGCAATGCAGACATAGGCGCACTCATCGGCTTTTTGTACCTGCATGGCCTGGTGCAAGGCGCGCAAAGGCTCGACTCCGTGGGTGGCGGCCTTCCAGCGCTTGGCCTGCACCAAGGTGGTCTTGCCGTTGCGGGTCAGTAAAAAATCTGCGGCAGCGGCTGGGCTGCGTGCAACCTCGTAGCCTTCGATTTTCCAGGCGCGCTCCAGGTGGCTGGAGAAATCGTTCCAGTTATCTTGGGCGGCCATATCCAGCAGGGCTTGCTGTTGTGCAGGGGTTGGTTTGTCGTACTGGCGCACAAAGGCCACAAAGCCCAGTGCCCAAAAAGGCAAAGATCCCAAAATCGCAACGATTTTGTAAGGCTGTGGCACCAGCGCCGCTGCCAGCAGGGCCCAGCCAGCGCCCACGGCAAAACTGATCCACCAGCGCGATCGCAGCAAAATAGCGAACAGGGAGTTTTCGGCCATCTTAAATTTCATGGCGGGTATATCTTTCAGAGGAAGGCAAAGGTGCGGGAGCACCAGATGGACAAGAACCCGTTCCCGGCATGGGTTGAAGGGCTTCGATAGACTAGATGATTCATTTTCTCAGACCCCACCCACTACAAGTACAAATCGACATGTCCCTCACCGAACAAGGCCTGTTGGCCGCGCTGGCCAGCGTTATCGATCCCCACACTGGCAATGATTATGTGAGCACTCGCGCAGTGCGCAATATGCAGATCAGCGGCGGTGACGTGGCATTTGATGTGGAATTGGGCTACCCCGCAAAAAGCTTGATCCCTGAGTTGCGCAAGGCTTTGATTGCCGCAGCAAAGACCCTTCCCGGCGTGGAAAACGTATCGGCCAACATTAGCATCAAGGTGCAATCGCATGCGGTGCAGCGTGGTGTGCAGTTGCTGCCCGGCGTGAAAAACATCATTGCCGTGGCATCGGGCAAGGGTGGTGTGGGCAAATCCACCACCGCTGCCAACCTGGCACTGGCCCTGGCTGCTGAAGGTGCCCGTGTTGGCGTGCTGGATGCCGACATTTATGGCCCCAGCGTGCCCATGATGTTTGGTGTGCAAGGCAAGCCCGAGAGCAGCGATGGCAAGACCATGGAGCCGCTGGAGAACTACGGTGTGCAGCTGATGTCCATTGGCCTGCTGCTCAACAACCCCAATGAAGCCATGATCTGGCGCGGCCCTATGGCCACGCAGGCACTGGAGCAAATGCTGCGCTCGACCAACTGGAAAGATCTGGATTACCTGGTGATCGATCTGCCACCAGGCACGGGCGACATTCAGCTGACGCTGAGCCAGAAGGTGCCCATGACCGGTTCGGTCATTGTCACTACGCCGCAAGACATTGCTTTGCTGGATGCACGCAAGGGCATCAAGATGTTTGAAAAGGTGGGCGTGCCCATCTTGGGTCTGGTCGAGAACATGGCCATGCATGTCTGCAGCAACTGCGGCCATGTGGAGCACATTTTTGGGCAAGATGGCGGCAAGAAGCTGGCCCAAGAGTGGAACATGGACTTCTTGGGTTCTTTGCCCCTGTCCATGCAGATTCGCGAGCAAGCCGATAGCGGCAAGCCCACCGTGGTGGCCGCCCCAGACAGCGAAGCCGCGCTGATCTACAAAAAGCTGGCCCGTGACGTGGCCGTAAAGATTGCGCAAAAAGCCAAAGACTTTTCGGCCAAATTCCCCACCATCACCATCAGCAAGAACACTTGATGCAGGCTGTGCCCTGATTGAGCCTGCTGAAAACTTAGGCAAAGCGCCCCGGTCAAGCCGGGGCGCTTTTTTTACGGCATGCTGTGCGGCTTCTCTGTTGTGCGGTGCCCCGGGTGCTGCCTTTGATCGTGCAAGAACAAGAGCCTGAAAATCCCACTGGTGCCAAGCGCCACCTCCCTCTCGTCGCTGTGCGCCAGCAGTGGCAGCGCTGTACGCAGCAGGCTGCGGCGTTGTACCAGCGGGTGTTGTGCGTGGTGCAGCAATCGCCGCGCAGCCAAGCACTGTGGGCACGCATACAGCCACTGTGGCAGTGCTTGCGCACGTGGCGCTGGCAATGGCTGGTGGCGCTGCCAGCGCTGGGGCTTTTATATGCGCTGGTGCTGATACCGCTGACGCCCAGCATCAGCGACATTCGCAAAGCCAAGCTGGAGCAGCCTGCACAAGTGCTGACGGCTGACGGCAAGGAACTGGCCATTTTCAAGCGCAGCAACCGTCAATGGGTCACGCTGGGGCAGGTAGCGCCTGCGGTGATTGGCGCCTTGATTGCCACCGAAGACCACCGTTTCTATGACCACTTTGGTATGGACCTGCGGCGCACGGCGTCTTCGGTTTTTTATTCTCTGCAGGGTGACCTGCAAGGTGGCTCCACGCTCACGCAGCAACTGGCGCGCAACCTGTACCCCGAAGAAATTGGCCGCTCTGCCAGCTTGAACCGCAAGCTCAAGGAAGCCATTACGGCTTTCAAGATTGAAGCGCTGTACAGCAAAGATGAGATCTTAGAAACCTATCTCAATACGGTTCCCTTTCTCTACAACGCCTGGGGCATTGAAATGGCGGCCCGTACTTATTTTGACAAGTCGGCAGCCAAACTCTCGGTGATTGAAGCCGCCACGCTGGTGGGCATGCTCAAGGGCACCAGCTATTACAACCCCGTGCGCAACCCTGAGCGTGCGGTAGAGCGGCGCAACACCGTGCTGTCACAGATGGCCAAGCGCGAGGTGCTGTCGCAGACCGATTTCTTGCGCCTTAAAAAGCAGCCGCTGCGGCTGAACTTTGAGCGTCAGGAGGCACCTTCTGGCATGGCACCGCACTTTGCACAGCAGGTGCGCAAGTGGCTGATCGACTGGGCGGACAGCGAGGGTTACAACATTTACGCAGACGGTCTGGTGGTGCACACCACGCTGGATGCGCGCATGCAGTCCATGGCGACGCAGGCGGTGCGTAACCACACCAAGGCTTTGCAATCGATTGCCAACACCAACTGGAGCAAAAGCGATGGCTGGCGCAATGACAATCCGCTGGTGCAAAGCATGGTGCGAGAGTCCAGCTCCTTTGCCGCATTGCGCGAGAAAGGGCAAAACGCCCCTGAGGCCTTGCAGACGCTGCTCAAAGACAAAGCCTTCATGCAGCAATTGCGCCAGGACAAGACTCGGATTGAGGCCGGCTTTGTGGCCATGGACCCCGCCACCGCCAGTGTTCGTGCCTGGGTGGGCAGCCGAGACTTTGCAGTCGATGCGTATGACCATGTGCAGCAGGCACGCAGACAACCGGGTTCTACCTTCAAACCCTTTGTGTACGGTGCAGCGCTGCAGGATGGGCTGTCACCCGATGACGAGCGCGTAGATACAGCGGTTGAAATCAAACTGGCCGGCGGTGAAGTGTGGCGGCCTAGCGATGCGGGGCCACCTTCGGGTAAAAGCATGACGTTGCGTGATGCGCTGGCGTATTCCAAGAACACCATCACAGCGCAGCTGGTGCAGGAGGTTGGGCCAGCCGCTGTGGCCAAGCTGGCGCGTAATCTGGGCGTGCGCAGCAGCCACCTGGATGCCGTACCTGCGCTGGCCTTGGGGGCAAGCCCTGTGACTTTGCTGGACATGACCAATGCCTACGGCAGCCTGGTACGCGGCGGGCAATACCGCTCACCGTTGATCGTCACCCGCATCGAAGACCGCAATGGCAAGTTGCTGGCGCAGTTTGCACCGCATGCGGAGCAAAAGGCGATGGATCTGCAAGACAGCTATGCATTGATCGACATGCTGCGCGGCGCGGTCGACAAAGGTACAGCTCGAGATATCCGGCGGCGCTGGGGCATCAAAGACGATGTGGCGGGCAAAACGGGCACCACGCAAAACAACGCCGATGGCTGGTTCATCTTGATGCACCCGCAATTGGTGGCAGGCGCATGGGCCGGGTTTAACGACGCGCGCATTACCCTGCGCAGCGATTACTGGGGCCAGGGTGCGCGCAGTGCCTTGCCCATGGTGGGTGATTTCACATCGCGGGCGCTGCGCAGCAAAGACATTGACCGCCATGCACGGTTTACCGAGCCAGAGTCTTCGCAGTGGTGGGCCAATCTGAAAGAAGGCGTGCGCCATCGGCTCACTGCATGGTGGGGGGATGACAGCCAGCCCACAGCGAGCCAGCCTGCACGCAAAACTGTGCCTGCTGCGCTGCCCCAGCCTGAGCCAGTGCCTGTGCACCCTGCAGAGCCGGCGCAAGAGGTGATTGAAGAGTCCACACCTGCGCTGCCAGCACCCAGTGCGCCAGAGCCTGTGCCACCAGCCGATGAGCTGGATGTGTGGATGAATCAATGGTCAGGGCCTGCCGCAGAGCCAGCCTCCAGCACAGACTACGAAGCAACGCCCCCTGCGGTTCTGGGCAGACCTTTGAACGAGCCGTAAGCATGGGCATAGCCCTTTTGCAGCGGTGCTGCATTGGAGGCGTAATAAAGATGACGCATTAAAAAAGACGTCAGCTCTGCTGGGAGTAACAGCTTTAGCTCTTAAAAGTACGGTGTCTGTGTTGCTGGGTTATTTATCAGATGCCAAGGCGTGATGGTCACAGCCACGTCTGAAGCTGCTTTATTCAGAGGCCCCTGTGGGTAGAATTTTTAGGTGCTAGCGAAGTCAGCAGAGCGTACCTGCACGGCTCTGGCCGACATGTTGCGCAATGGCCGAAGGCTTCAACGAGATTGCACCAGCAGATTGCCGGTGATTTCGGACACGCTTTTCACACTGGTCAGTGTCATGGCCACGCGCATTTCTTTTTCCAGTAGATCGAGCAGATGGCTCACGCCTGCGCCGCCTTGTGCCGCCAGTGCATAGATAAATGCACGGCCAATCATGGTGCAATCGGCTCCCAGGGCCAGCATGCGCACAATGTCCAATCCATTGCGAATGCCTGAGTCCGCCAGAATTTTGATTTGGCCTTTGACTGCATCGGCGATGGCAGGTAAAGCACGTGCCGAAGAAAGCACGCCATCAAGCTGGCGGCCACCGTGGTTGGAGACGATGATGCCGTCGGCACCAAAACGAACGGCGTCCTTGGCATCTTCGGGATCAAGAATGCCCTTGATGACCATCGGACCCTTCCAGAAGTCGCGAATCCACTCCAGATCACGCCACGAGATCGATGGATCGAAATTCGCACCCAGATAACCCATGTAGTCTTCCAGGCTGACGTTCTTGCCCATATAGGTTGATATGTTGCCTAGCGTATGCGGGCGCCCCATCAGGCCCACGTCCATCGCCCAGTGTGGGTGGGTCATGGATTGCAGATAGCGGCGCATGGCGGCGTTGGGGCCACTCATGCCAGAGTGTGCATCGCGGTAACGGGCACCTGGCACGGGCATGTCAACGGTGAACACCAAGGTGGTGACGCCCGCCGCCTGAGCGCGTTCCAGCGCATTTTTCAAGAAGCCGCGATCCTTCAGGACATACAGCTGAAACCACATGGGGCGCTGGATTCTGGGTGCGACTTCTTCGATTGCACAGACCGAGACACTGGACATGGTGAAGGGAATTCCCTTTTTGTCCGCGGCCATGGCAGCCTGCACTTCGCCACGCCGGGCAAACATGCCTGTCAGTCCCACGGGAGCCAGCGCCACAGGCATAGAGAGCTTTTCTCCAAATAACTCAATGCTGGTATCAAGCTGGCTCATGTCCTTGAGCACGCGCTGGCGCAGGGCAACCTCTGAGAGGTCGCTGACATTGTGTGCCAGTGTTTTTTCGGCGTAAGCACCGCCGTCGATGTAGTGAAACAGAAAAGGTGGTAGCCGCTTTTGAGCGGCCGCACGGTAGTCGGTGGTGGATGAAATGATCATGAAAAAGTCATCTGTGCAGATGAAAAACGTCCGAGTCGCTGAAGGCGGGCATCGTCGGCATCGGCCTCGAGCAGTTTTTCGTGGACGAAGGCCAAATGCTCACCAATCACGGCTTTTGCCTGCTCGGGCTCGCCGCAAACTATGGCTTGCATCAGGTCGTGGTGTTGCTGTGTCAGCCTTGCCAGTACCTTGGGGTCTTTGTGTACAAACATCTCGCGACGGTTTTGGGCCACGGTATTGAGCACCATTTCAAACAGGCTACGCATCGCTTGCACCACCACTATGTTGTGAGAGGCTTCGGCAATTGCCAGATGAAACTGGGTATCAGCACGAGCGGCGTTGTCTGCGTCGTGGATGTTCTGGTGATTCAGCATCTCGTCAAAGCAGCTACGAATGCGATCGCGGTCTTTGTCTGTGGCGCGTTGGGCCGCCAGCCAAGCGGTGCCAGTTTCTAGAATTTGGCGCGCTTCCAGTACGTCATAGCGGTACTGGGGGTCATCGCGCATCAGGGGTACCAGGGGAGAGATGGCCTGGTCGCTCCACAGGGGAGCGTGTGCGCACACAAAGGTGCCGGAGCCCACGCGACTTTCCAAAATACCGCGGCTCGAGAGTCTTTGAATGGCTTCGCGCAGTGCGGCGCGCGAGACGCCCAGCTCTTCGGCCAACTGCCGCTCAGCCGGCAGGCGCTGGCCGGGCTGCAGTTGTCTTTGCTGCACGAGCACATAAAGTTGCTCGGCTAGTTGGTCAGAAAGGCGCATAGCTTTGGTTCACAGCACGGGTGGTGCCGCGACGATCTCTTTGCCAGCTCAAGAGAGTCGCGGTACGGGTTTAGCGGGCTGCCGCCAGCGACTCGCCAGAGGTTGGTACCTGTGGCTTGTCTTTGGATGCTTTCAATGGCGTGCCCTTGGCTGCCGAAAAACCGAACAGCACCAGAACCAGCCACACCAGCGCTGCGGCCCACCACAGCATATTGCCGGTGATGAGTGCCTGGCCGATCAAGCCCGCTTGAATGCAGTAGTAGGCCATAGGAAGCAATGTCTTGCGAATGACTTCACCTTCACGGTTCATCATGCCTACAACAGCGCCAGCAGCCACAACGTTGTGTACGCAGATCATGTTGCCGGCTGCTCCTCCAACGGCCTGCAATGCCACCACGATGGCGGACTGGTCAATATTCAAACCAATTTGCTGAGCGGTGGAGAACTGGAAGTAGGAGAACATCATGTTGCTGACGGTGTTGGAGCCAGCAATGAAAGCGCCCAGACTGCCGACCCAAGGCGAGACATTAGGCCAGGCACTGCCAGCGACGGCGGCAGCGCCTTGGGCCAGTACCAGAGGCATGCTCAGCATCGAGCCATCAGCAGAAGCCGAGTTAATGAACACCTGCACCATAGGTACGGCCAGCAGCAGTGCCGGAGCCGCTTCCACCATAGTGTGGGCTGAAGACTTTACGGCGCGGCCATACTGGCCTTGCTTCATGCGGAAGATGAAGATACAGGCCAGCGATGCCAGCAGCAGGATGAATCCAGGCGAGTACAGGAACTGCGCGGATGGAGAAATACTGGTGCCAAACAAAGCTGGGATCTTCAGCGTTGTCAAGGGGCCGGTCAGGAAGGCCTTCAGCGGTGCCACGGTGCGGGTGAGGATCAGCAGTGCCACAACCAGTACGTAGGGAGAGAAGGCGCGCAGCACTGAGAACTTGGGTGTGCTGGCAGCTTCGTCTCCTGAATCGCTGGAGACTGTACCCATCCACTTTTTGTCCCAGTCTGAGCGAGGAGGGAAATCAAAGCTTTGTTTGGGAACCAGAAAGCCTTTTTTCGCGGCGCTGATCACAATGACCAGGCCGACCAGCGCGCCCACCATGGACGGAAATTCAGGGCCAAGTACGCGAGCGATCAGGTAGTAGGGCAGGGTAAAAGCCACACCAGCGAACAGCGCAAACTTCCAAGCCTTCAAGCCTTCGGTGAAAGACTGATTGGAGCCAAAGAAGCGGGTGAGCATGCCGCACAGCAGCAGCGGAATAACGACACCGACCAGCGCGTGAATCAACGCCACGTTATCAACGATTTGCAGCAGGTAGTCCATGGGCTGCATCGGGGTGAGCAACTGTGCTACATCCGCCTTGTTATCAATGCCCGAACGCACACCCACCAGCATGGGGGTACCCACCGCGCCAAAAGACACGGGAGTCGACTGGATCACCAGCACAGCCATCACCGCAGCCATAGCGGGAAAGCCCAGTGCCAGCAGCAGCGGAGCACCCACAGCCGAAGGCGTGCCAAAGCCCGAGGAGCCTTCAATCAGAGAGCCGAACAACCACGCCACGATGATGACCTGCACGCGGCGGTCGGGCGAAATATCCATGAAACCTTGGCGAATCGCCAGCAGTGCACCGCTTTCTTTCAGCGTGTTCAGTAGCAGCACAGCTCCAAAGACGATGAACAGCAAGGTGATGGCGGTGACCACGCCATTGATGGTGGCTGCCGCGATCATTGCTCCTGGTGCTTGCCAGACAAACAGCGCTAACAGGGCCGTAACGATGTAGGCAGAACTCATGGAGAGCTTGGCCGATCGCCCTAAAACCACCATTAAAAGAAAAACCACCGCAATAGGTGCGAGGGCTAAAAGCGTATGTCCAAAGTTCATGCCTGTTGTCTCCTAAAAACTGACAGAGGTCTGGCATGGCCTGGCAGCTTTGAGCCGGCGCATGGCAAATCTGTGTCTTGTGTATTGGTATTACCAATATCTGATATCGGATGGATGCGGAATTTTAAAAACTGCGGTCCTTAGAGACGTAGATGGTTTTCCCTTGGTGTTTTAAAGAAAATTGGTAAGACCAATTTGATTGCCTAGTCTGAATTTTTAACGCAGATCAAGCTCGTCAACTTTGAAAATTGCACCAGGCTCTGGTGCCTGTCTTCAGTGATCTGATACCAGATAGGCCGCAGCCAAGTGCGCAGGCAGGCTTGGCTGGCAACTGCAACGCTGCTTGCCTTTGTGCGTTGTGGGTGAGGCCGCCCCCGTTTAAGGGAGAACAAGTCTTGGGTACTTTTTGAACGCCAGATGCCAGCGAAATAGGCGCGCACCTGGCGGGTGCTGGCTGCAAAAAAAGAGCGAACCCACAGGCCCATACAGCCGTTGCCACCACAGATACTGCTTTCCCAAGCCCCAAGCCCCAAGCCCCAAGCCCCAAGC